>Ga0210402_10002207_pt1 | contig 19165 bp, 19 predicted proteins | sample IncBWC7MmetaG_FD_161055 | JGI IMG/M metagenome (GOLD analysis project Ga0210402, IMG submission 161055) | Forest soil microbial communities from Barre Woods Harvard Forest LTER site, Petersham, Massachusetts, United States - Inc-BW-C-7-M | ecosystem: Environmental > Terrestrial > Soil >... | reverse complement strand
CAGGTAGTAGGTGCCGTCGAAATACAGCGGGTCCACTGATTCGAGCGGCACGAATTGTCCAATGTCGATGGCGTGGCTGGTCGTATCCTCGAGCGCTTTCAGCTCCTCGGGGCTGAACATGACGTACTGGTCCTTGGCGAACTCATAACCCTTGACCATCTCGGAGCGCTCGACGATCTTGCCGTCGTTGACCGCGACGTATTGCTGTTTGACGCGCGAACCGTCTTTTTGACGCAGCAGGTTAAAGGAGATGCGTTCGGAGGAAACCGTCGCGGAATATAGTTTCACCGGAATGGCGACAAGCCCGAAGGAGATTGTCAGCGAAGCAATTGATCGAGCCTGTGTAGCCATGGTCCTTATCCCTTGAAGCCAAAAGAGTGCGATTTTCTCTGATTTTATTGAATAAACGCGCGCAAGACCTTCGATTGTCTACGATTTTACCTAGCGTAGGAACAATAGGGCCGCGTTTCAAGTGATTTTGGCCCAATAACGTGTAGGTGCGCGCGAACAGGGCTCCTGCGGCGGGCCGCCGCCATTCTTGCCGCGCGCGAAGGCCTCTGGATAAAAAAGCGTTCAAATACAGATAGATAGCCGCAGATCGCGCCACTCTAACTGGCGTAAACCCTATGCCTGTTTCGCAGTTGCTCGAACGGGAAGCGTCCATTCCGGCCGGATGAAGTGACAGGTGTATCCGTCGGGATAGCGTTCGAGGTAGTCCTGATGTTCAGGTTCCGCTTCCCAGAAATCCCCCGCCGGCGCGACTTCAGTGACCACCTTTCCCGGCCACAGACCCGATGCCTCGACGTCGGCGATCGTGTCCTCGGCGATGTGCTTTTGTTCATCGCCGATATAGAAGATCGCGGATCGATAGCTCGAGCCCCGATCATTGCCCTGCCGATTCAAGGTCGTCGGATCATGAATCTGGAAGAAAAACTCCAGCAGTTTGCGATAGCTGATCAGTTTGGGATTGAAGATGATTTCAATCGCTTCGGCATGCGTGCCGTGATTGCGATACGTGGCATTGCGGACATCGCCGCCCGAATAGCCTACCCGCGTGGAGATCACGCCCGGATAGCGGCGCAATAAGTCCTGAACGCCCCAGAAACAGCCACCCGCCAGAATTGCGCGCATCGTTGGTGCAGACATCTTCACTTACTCCTTCAAATTTGGCGCGACGCGTCGCGCGTTTTTTGTTCCGCAAGCGTGTACAGCGCTTCGGGCGTTGCCTCGAGCCGCTCGATCGGGATCGGCGCGCCGCTCGCGTCGGACAGGCCGTAGGTTCCGTCGGCAATTTTTTGCAACGCACGCTCGATATTGCTCAAGCGGCTGTCATCCGCGGCGGCGAGATTCCCCTCGAGCTCCAGCGTGGTCAGCTTTTGGGCGTCGTCCTCGAATTCACGCGCTTGATCGTGGGTTTCAGCGTTGGCGCTCGCTTCTTCGCCCTCTTCGCCGCGCCGCACTCGAAGAATTTGTTGGCGCAATTCGGTGAGGCGGTGCTTTTGCCGGCCAAGAAAGGCCGCATCCAATCGGGACGTCGGGGGGGTCATACCCCGCATTATATATAGCGTTGGAGGCCGCGATGTCTTGGACGAAATCGCCATCGGAACAGTACCCAGGACGGCGCTCGATTTGATGCCCTGAGTTTCCGCGGGTCTAACCCTCTGTAAGCCGGGTGCTGGGCTTGGTCGACAGTCGGTTTAGTCGATTAATCGATCATTATTACCTTAACGATCGATTTTAGATGCATGCCCTACTTGCTTTTGATCGCCGCTGACCTTATGATGCGCTCGATTAATCGAGCATTATGCGATCAATGCATGGTTAAACGAGTATGAAAGTCACTCAATCTGCACTCCTGAACTCTGCCCAAGCCGCCGAAACGAAAAAACTGGGGGCGACCCTCGCGCGCTTACGGATTGCTCGCGGCATGAAACAGGACCAAGCGGCGCTGCGGGCCGGCTTGTCCCGAAACACCGCCTATCGGCTGGAAAAGGGCGATCCCGGAATCGCGATGGGTCAAGTCTTGCGCTATCTGGAGGCCATTGTGCCGGGCAAAACCCTATTGGAACTCCTGTCCGAGACGGATCCTGCTTTGGCCGCTCTCAGTGCGAAAGAACAGCGGCGCCGGGCCCGGGATCTGTCAAAGCGCGAACTCGAAGAGATCGACTTCTGATCATGGCCGCCACCGAACAGAAGCTGTTTGTCTTCATCTATCTCGATACCGAGTGGGTGCCTTGCGGCCAGCTCACGATGTCTGAAGACGGAGCGAAGCTGTCGGCCTCAACCTTCGCATACGGGCTGCGTTATCTGCAGCGTCCCGGCGCCCTCGAAGTGGATCCCGTAGCCTTGAGCCTTCGGGACTTAGGATCGGTACGCGGTGCGGCTCTATTCCCGCCGAACAATCTCCCCCTGTTCGGCGGAATTCGCGATGCGGCGCCGGATGCCTGGGGCCGGCGGGTCATCGAGTCCCGCCTGAAAGTACCCGCCAACAGCCTGCCCGAGTCAAGCTATCTGCTCCATGCGGGCAGCCAGCGTGTCGGAGCGGTCGATATCCGCTCTTCCCGAGATTCGGCGGCCACGCCGGGCTTTGGAACTTGGGACAATCTTGAGTACTTGATGGACGCTGCCCAACGCATCGACGAGGGCTTGCCGGTTCCGCCGCAGCTCGAGGAAATCTTCGCGGAGGGCAGCGCGCTCGGTGGTGCAAGGCCGAAAGCGACAGTTCGCGATGAGGAACGGGTGTTGTGGCTCGCCAAATTTCCGAGCCGGAAGGATGCGCTGCTGATTCCCGTTCTTGAGACGGCGACGCTGCGACTGGCGGCCGCCTCGGGTCTCACGGTTCCGCAGGTGAAGCTGATTCATTTTGGTTCCCGGGCCGTCATGCTCATCCGCCGCTTCGACCGATATTGGGCCAAGGCCGGTCAAGTTGCCCCGCCGCCGGAAGATCTTTTCAGCACGGTTCCTGCGTACGGATTGGCAGAGAAGCGTTTGGGGTTTGTCAGCGGACTTACGCTTCTGGCGTGTGACGAGATGGAATCTCTGAATAAATCCTATGGAGATCTGGCGCAAGCGGTTCGGCGATACTGCCATCCGGACGTGATACGCGAGAACAATCGGGAGTTGTTTGAGCGCATGCTCTTCAACATCTTCGTCAATAACGACGATGATCATCTGCGCAACCACGGCTTTGTTTGGGACCCGCGCCTTCTCGGGTGGCGCTTGAGTCCGCTGTACGATGTCATGCCGAGAGCGACTTTGGCGTCCGAGCGACGCTTGCACCTGGGCGTCGGGCCACAGGGACGAATTGCAACCCTTGACAACGCCTTTGCCGGTCGCGAGATGTTCACCTTGTCCGCGGAGGCCGCCTCCGAGAGCATCGCCAAGATTTGGAAGATCCTGCGCGAATGGAAAGTGTTCTTCGAAGAGTACCAAGTACCTTCCCATCAGATCGAGAGGATCGCCCCGGCATTTCGGCACATTGACGATCTCTCGACGCCGTCACTGCGTAAGCTGATCCCTTGATCGCGGTAAATTCGGCTCGGTGGAGCAGCCAGGCGCCCAAGCCAAATCCGACTACTCCGCTGTGCCGGGAACGTGACCCAGGTCACACAGCAAGACGCCACCTTACCCTACCCTGATCGCGCATCTGATAAAGGCACACCCTTCGAAAGAAGGGGTCGCAAAGCCACCGGTCTAAGGGATCTCCTATGACAGCGGGGTTGCCAGTATGGAACAGACGACGACGGTGCGGCCTCCCAGACCGCCCAAGGTTCAAGCGCCCATAGGCGCAGATCCACCTATTACATCCCGCTGCTGTTTGGACTGGAGTCCGTTTCTCCGCACTCCCTGATCTTCCCCGCATTTCGAAACACGCTAAGCGAGTACCGACATGTCCATGACAAACCTGTTGACATTCACGCCTTGGCCCACGCTGTCCGCAGCAATCCTGATGGTTCTCCTCGTCGCCGCGCTCTACTTCGCGAGAACGACGGCCCATCAGGCGATCCATGCGGCTTGCGCAGCCCTGGCGCGCGGGCTGCGGCTGGCTTCGCATTCCGTCACCCAGGCCGAGCAGAGTCTTGGGGCGCGAAATCGGGCGGTGTTGCTCGCGGCCGGCCGTGAGGCCAAAGAGCGCATCGTCGAACGCGAGTTCGCGCGCGTCGGCGACACCGTACGCAAGGACCTCGCGGGCTATCCCGCAATGCATCGCAGGTTGAGCGGGGCGATCGTGCGGATCGAGGAGGACCAGGAGAAAGCGGTGGAAGTCCCACCCGAAGCGCCCGGCTGGGCTCAAGCGGTCGGCGTCGTGGCCAAGCTCGACGCGCGCAACGCGGGGGCCGAGATCCTTGCCGATATTCACAAATCGCTGGTCAAGGCGCATGCGGAGGCGATGCGTGACTACCGAAAGGCGAGCGGCGAACGGCACGCGTTGCTGCGGCAAATGATGCCGGACTGGCGCTTGATCCAGCAGACGCTCGGGCAGGTGAACAAGACCGTCGAGAGCGTCATCGAACGTTCGCTCGCCATCGACCGCCACATGGAGGACTATCAGACGATGTGGCGCGGCGAGAATCGTGCCGAGTCGGTATTGTCGTCCTCGTCGATCGTGTATTTCTTCATCTCGGCATTGGTACTGGCAGTAGCGACGGCCGGGGCCGCGATCAATTTTACGTTGATTGCGCGGCCCATGGCCGAGATGGTCGGTGGAACCAACTTCATCGGCGCGTTCCGCACGGCCGACATTGCGGCGCTCGTGATCATCATGGTCGAGATCTCCATGGGCCTGTTTCTCATGGAGTCGCTGCGCATTACCCGCTTGTTTCCGGTGATCGGCGCGCTGACGGACAAGATGCGCCTACGGATGATCGTCATCACGTTTGCGATCTTGCTCATGATGGCGAGTGTCGAGGCGGGGCTCGCATACATGCGTGAGGTATTGCTGCAGGATGAGTTGGCCACCAACGCGCTGCTGCGCAGCGACAGCACCGGATCCATCGTGAACCAACACCTCTGGATCACGACCGCGGCCCAGATGGGCATGGGTTTCATCCTGCCTTTTGCGCTGGTGTTCGTCGCGATTCCTCTGGAGACTTTCGTGCACTCATTACGAACGGTCGTCGGCCTGACGGGCATTGCGATTCTGCGTGCGCTTGCGTTGATTTTGCGGGTGCTCGGCAATGGAGCTCGCCATCTCGGGGTCCTCGCCCAACGCCTCTACGACCTGCCGATATTCCTGCCGCTGTGGCTCGAAGCCAGGACGGCGACTGCGACGCGGTTGGCAGCGAATGCCCGTGGCGCCGCGGAGGACGGGCCCTGGCAGGAGGCGCGGTCATGAAGCGCTGGGTCTTCCTGGCTGTGGCAACTCTTGCAACGGGCGCCTGCATGCCGCCGAGTGCTCACAATACCGGCGTCTATCTGCTGGTCGATACGTCCGGTTCGTACAACCGGCAGATGAGCAAGGCAGAACAAATCATCCTCTACGCGCTGTCGCGGCTGCAGTCGTCGGACTCGATTGCAGTCGCGAGGATCGATACGGCGAGCTTCACGGAGAAGAACATCATCGCCAAGGCAACGTTCGACGATCGTCCGAGCACCGCGAACCAGCAAAAACGTGCGTTTGCCAGTCGCGTGGCCACCTTCGTCGACCAGGCGACAGCGGCGCCCTACACCGACATCTCCGGGGGATTGCTGCAGGCGATCGAGTTCCTGAACGAGAAACGGACGGCGCGCAAAGAGATTCTCATCTTCTCCGACATGAAGGAGGATCTCGCCAAAGGCTATGTCCGCGACATCCCGCTCGATTTCCAGGGGTTCGACGTGGTCGCGCTCAACGTGACGAAGCTCCGCTCGGATAACTTCGATCCCCGCCAATACCTCGCTCGGCTGGAGGAATGGCGCGTGAGAGTAGAGAAGGGCGGCGGCCATTGGCGCGTCATCAACGACCTCGATCGGCTGGATGGACTCTTGTAGTTTCACGGTGTCAGGTGCGGCTGGATCGACATGCTGAGATCGCTGCTCTACGAGGCGCGTTTTTGGCCGGAAATTTGGCGGCGCCGACTCGCCTACTACTGGCTGGTCATCGACACGGGCAATTTGAAGTTTTTCGCGATGTTCGGGATGCTGATCCTCGGTGTGATCGGCATCATCCGCTTCGCCTATGTGGACACGATACTCATTGAGCCTGACCGGATAGAAGCCGAGCAGCACGCCGCGGTACGCGCGCAGCGGCGCGCGGCTGATCTTGAATGCCTTGCCGAGAACATTTATTTCGAGGCCCGCGGCGAACCGCTCGACGGGCAGTACGCGGTTGCCGAAGTCACCTTGAACCGGACCCGGTCCGGCCACTTTCCGCGCACGATTTGTGCAGTGGTCCACGAGGCCCGGTGGGATCCCAGTCGCGGGCGTTTCGTCGCCGACTTCTCGTGGACAGAGCTGGGCGCATTGTCTCCGCAAGGCGGACCTGACTGGAAACAGGCGATGGCAGTGGCGAGTGCGGTGTACGATGACCTGCACGAGCCGCTGGTGCCGGGCGCTTTGTTCTATCACGCGACCAGCGTCCACCCTGCATGGTCGAGGACCCGAAAAACCGTCGCGACGATCGGCAATCACATCTTCTACCTGTGAGCCGGCGAAGCCAATTTTCGAAATTTTACTTGTTCGGCGTCATCCGACAGGACGGCGGGCTGTTGACCGGGTTGCACCGCGCAACGGCCCCGTCCGGAAGGCCTACTGAATACGACGTCCACTGCGAGGGTTCGGACTGCGGATAGTCCGTGCTCAACAGCTGGGCGCCGCTCGCGAGCGCGATCTCGCGACGCGTGGTGTCGTTGCTTCGCGCCTGCTGGGTGTCGGCGTCGGTTCGCGTCCGGACCAGGTACCCCTTGCGTACCAGCGCGGCGATCACGTCTTGTGCGCCGTCGTTTTCTTCCGTGAAGGCGCAATCGGGTTGCCCCGGTTCCGCGTTGGTGAATATGAGCCGGCCGCGCAGCGAAGCATGCCCCTCCAGGTAGACCGGTCCCACGGGACGCTGATCCATCAGGAACACGACCTTGCCGCGCGCCGCTGCCAACGTCGGCCACTCCTTGCGCAGCACAGCTTCCTCGAGAGTCGCGTGTTTGCCGCGCACTTGGTCCGGCGTGATCATCTCGCCGGGCTTGAACACCGAGCGGATTTCAGCATCGAGCGCATCGAAGGTACTCGAGGTGAACTTCTCGGGACTGCGCGCATGATATTGCGGCGGCAGGTCGGCCTGCTTTGTTTCCAACAGAATAAAGATGGGCACGTGATCCGGATGCGCGTGTGACCACGCGCGTACGATCTTGAGACAGGCGATGAGCTGCTGACAGGTACTGCGGTAATCCAATTCTTGAACATGCATTACCTTGAATCCCGGCTTGCTCATCAGACCCTCCGGATCGAAGTCCGGGTCCTTGGGCAATCCCGCCGCCGCGACGGCATCCACTCCCATCGGGTGCGCGTAGCGGCCGCCCTCGCTGTCGGCGTAGATGTCGAGCTCGATCTGACGCACGCCGGAACCCAGCTGTTCATCCAGCGGTCGATGCCGATACTCCAGGGCCTGATAAAGCTTTAAGTTCTTCTGCTCCAGGAGCTTCGCTTCGCTGGGCGCGAGGCCTGCGTGATAGCTATTGTGCGTACCGATCACCTGGATCTGATTCAACTTGACCGGGTCGCCGGCGGCGGCGAGAACCGCAGCCCATTGCCCGACGCACAGCATAGCGGCGCAGACCGCAATCAATCGGATCGACAACATGATTCGCTCCAGGAGTAGTGTCGACGGAGCTTTTAGTATGCCTACATCTGTTTGAACAGATGCGCAAATTGGCGGCTGACCGGGATCTCCTCCTTGCGGCCCTTGAGCGTCAGCGTCAGATGTCCCAATTCATCGCGCTTCGCATGCGTGACGTGCTGCGAGTTGACCACCGTGCCGCGGTGAATCTGCCAAAAAATCTCCTCATCCAGTTGTTCGAGGAGTTCGCGCAGCGGCATGCGAATGATGCTGTCGCCGTCGCGTGTCGCGACCGTGATGTACTTGTCCTCTGCCTCGAACCACAAAACCTCGTTGACGGGTATCAGCTTGACCGTCGTGCCTGCGCCCGCCCGCACGAAGCGTAATTTGTCCTTGCGCGCCGAGCTGCTCCCCAACAGCCCAGCAATGCGCTCAGCCATCTCGCCCGCCGTGGCATCGCTGCTTCCCCGGTTCAACTGGCCCGACAATCGCTCGATGCACTTGGTCAACCGTGCTATCTCGACAGGCTTCAGCAGGTAGTCGATCGCGGCCGCCTCAAAGGCGTCGAGCGCATAGGCGTCGTAGGCGGTCACGAAGACGATGAGCGGCGGCTGCTCCTTCAGGCACAGTTGCCGCGCGGCCTCGAGTCCGTCGAGTTGCGGCATGCGGACATCCAGGAACGCCACGTCGGGGGAGAATTCATCGGCCAGTTTCAGCGCTTCGGCGCCATTGGAAGCCAGCCCCAAGCAGCGCGCCGTCGGCCAGTGTTCACTCAATTGCTGCGCGAGAAGCCGTGCGAGCAGTGGTTCGTCTTCGGCGATGATGTAGCTGTACGGCGCGCTCATGCAGCCGGTCTGGACAACAAATTCAGCGGCACCTCGATGGCGGCATGCGTACCGCGCGGCGAGCGCGGTTCCAGGACCAGGCGCGCGGCGCTGCCGAACAGCGACTGCAGCCGGGCGCGGATGTTCTGAATCCCGGCGCCGGTGCCGGCGGTGTGCGCATTGCCCAGGCCCACGCCGCTGTCATCGACCGACACCATGAGCTTGTCGCCCTCGCAGCGCACGCTGACGCGGATGGTGCCGCCGTCGCCCGCAGGCTCGATGCCGTGCGTGATGGCGTTTTCCACCAGCGGCTGCAGCAGCATCGCCGGGAATTTCAGGCGCAGGCATTCTGGATCGCAATCAAATTCGGTGGTCAGGCGATTCGGCAGGCGCAGCGCCATGATCGCAAGATAGGCCTTCAACAGCTCGACTTCGGTGTGCAGCGTCGCGGCTTCGCTGCGCGCGTGGGTCAGCGCGGCGCGCAGATAGCGGATCAGATTCCCGAGCAGGCAACGCGCGTTGCCGGCATCGGTCGCAATCAAGGCATCGAGATTCGCCAAGGTATTGAATAGAAAATGAGGCTCGATCTGCGCCTGCAGCGCTCGAAGCTGCGCTTCGATGGCGGCGCGCTCGGCCCGTTCCACGTCGCGCTTGCTTTGCGCGAGTCTTACCCAGCTGAAGTTGATGAATAGTGCGATGCTGCCGGCCACCAACGAGAACACGATCGCCACCAGCCAAATGTAGCCCTCGTGCATGGTGTAGGTGGGCGATTGGCGGGGCAGGAATAGCTTGGAGAGCAGCTCGCCGCCGATGGCGCCGGCCACGATCAATACGAAGTAGATGGCGAAGCGCATGTGGATGCGGCCGCGGAAGCGCTGCATGACCGTGCAGCGCACGAGTGCCACCAACGCGAGAATGCTGAGGCCGATGCAGTATGCGATGACCAGATTCGGGATGACCTCATCCCAGGAATGCAACAGCAAGGCGATGAGCAGCGCGATGACGGTATTGATGGCCAGCGTCATCGGCAGGCGACGCCGCAAGAAATCAATCACCGTATCTTCGGTGCCGTCGAACGGTGAGAACCGTTCGGCTTCAGCCAGATGGGTCTTCATTTATCTCCCCGCGCCGGCCAAATGCGCCGGCGCCAGCAACTGAAGTCTATCGCCCTTCCGTCCCTAGCGCATGTGCCGAATTCGCGGCGACCGTGGTCGAAATCTTGGACGTGGCGACCACAAGATCGTCCGCCGCGATGAGCGCAAAGGGGGCCAATCCTAAGATGAGTGAGAGCGATAGTGCCGCGAAGCTATTGAGGGTTTTCATGGGTGTCTCCAGAGCAATAATGGACGGTGCAGCCACTCTAGGGGCGGAGCTGCCGCGGCGAGGAAATTGCGCCAAATTGGCGGTTCGGCGGCGCAGACGGTGCGTCGGAGTCGCGAACGGCGGCGCCCCTGTCGAGAGCAGGCCTACGCTTTCATCAGCGTTATGTCCATTTTCGCGGCAAACGCCGCGGCGGCCTTCAGGACGAACACGCCGGGTTTCCGCGAAAAGTCGCCGCTAAATCCCTGCGGATCGGTAATGCCGTGCCACGGTTCGATGCAGATGAAGGGCGCCCCGGGCTTGGTCCAGAGTCCAAGATAGGTCGTGTCGGGAAAACCGATGCGCAGTCGCGCGCCCTCGCGACCGCCGTAGGTGACCGACCGGCTCCTGACCCGGTCCAAAATCAGCACATCGTCTTGGAACAGGGCATCGGTGAGGTCCAGTCGCCGATTCAGAATCGGTGTCGGATGGCGCGCGGGCGTTAGCAATCCCGCGGCGTCGATTCGCCTCACCTCGTCCGGCTCGTCGGTTTCGAACTCAATGAAATGCGCTGCGCGCGGCTGGCCATACGGCAGTGGCCAGCGAAATCCCGGGTGATAGCCAAGACTGGCAGGCATGTCGGTGGCGCTCAGGTTGCGTACGGTGGTCGTCACCGACAGCGTTGCGCCCAACAATTCATAGCGCACATCCAGTTCAAATTGAAAGGGATAGACCTGCTGCGTGGCGGCGTCGGCCCGCAACCGAAGCGTGGCCGACGACGAGTTCCGGCTCTCGACGGAGAAGTCCTTGTCGCGCGCGAACCCGTGTCGCGACAGCGCATAGGATTTTGGGCCGAGTCGATAGGTGCCGCCAACCAGCACGCCAACGATGGGAAACAACAGCGGTGCGCGCCCGGCCCACACCTTGGCATCCCCGTTCCACAGAAGATCGTGCGAGTCGCGATCCTGCAAAGCGGAGAGCTGCGCACCGTGCGGATCGATCTGAGCGGTCAGCTCACCGGAGGTGATCGAAATCCAGGCGCGCGGTTGGTCTGACACGGGTGTCAGGAGGTTACCAGAGCCGCACGCGCGGATAGTAGAGATTGAGAAACCGGTGCTAAGCCTCCAGCCACTTCGCGGGCGCGGCATCAAAGCGTGCCTTGTGCGGCGGCATGCAGAAATAGTAGGTCTGCCCCTGGTAAACCGATGTCACTGCGGACTTTGGATCGACTTCCATGGAACAAATCGGGCACAACACCTTGCCATCGGCAGGGCGTGCTTCTGCGTAGATGCGATTCGACGCGGCATCCAACCATCCTTGACCTTGGTATTCCATCTGGAACGCTGTTTGCTTCGCGATGTCCCGGCCGTAGTACCGCTCAACGACATGCAATGCCAAGTCGATGCCGGAAGACAGGCCGCCGCTGCTGGCAAACTTGCCGTCTTCGACGAAGCGAGCCCCGCGCTTCACATTGATATCGGCGTTGTCCATGGCCAACTCACGATAGGCACTGTGATGCGTCGTGGCAGATCTTCCGGCAAGCAATCCCGTTGCCGCCAGGACGAATGCGCCGGTACAGACCGACATGGTGACGTCCGTCGTCCTGCTCGAAGCACGGATCCAGTTCAGCAACGCCTTGGTGGGATCTTGCTGCGCCGGGATTACGATGACCTTCGGCGCAGGCGCGCTGTCAAAGGAATGGTTCGGGAGGATTTTCATCCCGCCGCTCGTGGTGACGGGCTCTTTGGATTCCGCCACCGTGTAGAGGCTGAACGCGGGCTCGTCGCGGCCGAGGATTCGGACATCCTGAAAGACCTCCCAAGGCCCTGCGAAATCGATGACGACCGCGCCGTTAGCCAGAACGAACGCCACCGGGATGCTGCCCTTGGCGGGCGGAGTCAGCGGCGGTGCCGACGGTGTTCCCTGAGTGCCGGCGGCGGGAGTTGCCGCCGCGTCTGCGAACGCCGCGCCTCCGGCGATCGCCGCGACGCTGACGGCGGCCGACTGCTGCAATAGTTGCCTGCGATTCATGATCACCCTCCGATGTGCATTGAACGATGGATTGGTCGCCTATGCTCAGCGCGCACAGGGAAAATGGCGATCCCGTTTGCTGCAGCCAGTGGGCCGTTCACTGCAAAGGCGAAAAATCCTCAGTGACGAATCGGGGGTGGCTCGCTACCACTGATAGTCGATGGACAAGGCCAGCTCGCGCTGCGTGCGGCTTTCCGTCAGCGGACTCACATCGGGGCTGCCCTTGAACTTGCTGATCGCGGCGTCCATGTTTAAAAGCCAGTGTTTCGTGATGAAGCGAGTGGCGCTGAATCCGACACCCACCGCGGCCGTGCCTGCATGCGGATCGAAGACCGGGTGGCCCGAGGCCAAAGACTGCGCGGGCGTGACGCCAAATTGGTTTTGCAGGTAACGATGCGTGGCCAGCGTGATCGAAGGGCCGGCAAACATCACAAAGGTCCTGGAACTGCCCGGCAAGGGCATGTATAGGCCCGCGTCGCCGACGGTTCCATCGGAGCTGCCCAGCAATTGCCGGGCGTCCACGCGCAAAATCAGGGGAAACTTTTTTGAAAGTACATACGTGGCGAAGACTTTGGCCACAGGCTGGGCAGGGATGTCTCCCATTCCGCGCAAATTGTTGTAGTCCTCTCTCTCGCGGCGGCCGAGGTCAAAGGCGAGGGCCGCACCCACGCGGTAATGATCGCCGCGCAGAAAGTTGACGCCAAGTCCGTCTCCGGTGCTCAAGAACGCGATGTCGCGATATTGAATATTGATGACAGGGCCGCCCTGCACGCGATAGGCGGCGGCGCCGGCATAAACCGGTTGCGCCTCGGCGGCCGTCCCCAGTATCACCTGCCAGTCAGGCAGATTCGGCTCGAACAACTTGGCCAGAATGGTGCCGCCGGAATACTGCCATTCCTGCAGCGGCGAGGGTGTTTGCGAGCATGCGATGCGTGGGCCAAGCATGCCCAAAAGTACCGCGGCGCAGATCCCCAGTCGGCCGGCGACATACCGCGATTTACTCCCTCGAAAGTGGACGGGCACTGCTCAGCGCGTTGCGTCGTTGTCCGGATTGCTGCCGCTGCCGCGACTGCCGCGGCGGGGCGATTTCTTGGGTGCGGCCGCGGCTTTCCATTCGGCATCCGCGTTGGCGGGGGGTTGGTCCGGTCCATGGCTGGATGGTGGATCGCCGGCGGGGAACGTCCCCTGGATCGCAAGGAGTTGCCGCTCGGCATCCAACCAATCCCGCTCGGCGGTTCCCTCGGGGCAACCGCGGGATTGCCACAGTCGGTAAGCCAGTTCACCAATTGATCTATGTTCAGGCATGGGCGCTCCCATTTCGTTGGGCAGATCAAATTAGTAGGCAGGCGATGACGGTGATAGGACGCAGCCTTGGAAATCCGGGTCAGCCGAATCCTACAGCGCGGCTTGAGTAGTGCCGCGCTTCGATCATCCAGCGAGTAGAAAAAGCGCTGAACTAGGCGCGTAGATACCTAAACAGAAAACAGCCATGTTTCTTTGTGCTAGGTTTGCGTGCGCCAGGGCTGACGCGCGCCCATAAAAGTCTCACCGAGGTTGAAAATGAAATTGCGAACGGCCGCCGTATCACTGCTTGGGCTGTCTTTGGCTATCGGTGCGAGCGCGTTCGCGCAGTCCGCGCCGATATACGATGTTGTGATCCGCAATGGTCGGCTGCTCGATGGCGACGGTAACCCGTGGGTCAACGCCGACGTGGCCATCAAAGACGGGCGCTTCGTCAAGATCGGCCGTGTCGAAGGCCGCGGCTCGCGCGAAATCGACGCGCAAGGAGACTACGTTTCCCCGGGCTGGATCGACATGATGGACCAGTCGGGCGAGGTGCTGCTCAAGAACGGGTTGGCGGAGAACAAACTGCGCGAAGGCGTGACCTCCGCGATCGCGGGTGAAGGCGGCACGCCAGTGCCGTCCGCGCAGATTGCCGACTATTTCAAAAAGCTCGAAACCCAGGGGATCTCGCTCAATTTCGGCACGTACTACAGCAGCGGCCAGGCGCGCGTCGAAGTGATGGGCGATGTGGCGGGGCACCCCAGCGCACAGCAGATGGACGCGATGAAGGCGCACGTCGATGAAGCCATGCGCGCCGGCGCCTTAGGGATTGCCACGGCGCTGATTTATCCGCCGGACAGCTTTCAGAGCACCGACGATCTCGTCGAGCTCGCGCGTGTGGCAGCCCGCCGCGGCGGCATCTATGCAAGCCACATGCGCGATGAAAGCGCCAAACTGCTGCAGGCAATCGGCGAATCCATCGAGATCGGCGAGAAGACCGGAATCCAAGTGGAAATCTTCCATTTCAAAGGCGCCTATGCACCCGGCTGGGGCAAGCTCGTGCCGGAAGCGGGCCAGCTCATCGAAGCGGCACGCGCACGCGGCGTGAACATCGCGTCGGATATGTACGTGTACACGGCCGGCGGCACGGGTCTCGACATCACCGTGCCGAACTGGGTTTGGGAGCAGGGCGCGAAAAAGGGTTTGGAGCGCCTCAAGGATCCCAAGGTGCGTACGCGGCTCAAGAAAGAAGTCGCGGCCGGATCGATGCCGGGCTGGTCCAACCTGATCGAAGCCAGCGGCGGTTGGGATCATGTCGTGCTCGCCAATGCCTTCAATCCGAAATACGACCGCTATCGGTTCAAGAGCATCGAATACATCGCCCAGCAGCTCAAGCAGGATCCAGCGGATGTGTCGTGGGACATCGTGCTCGGCGCGCAGCCGAACCGCGCCATGGGCTTATATTTCATGATGAGCGAGCCGGACATCGCCACGGCCTTGCGCTGGCCCTGGATGAGCATCGGTAGCGACGCCGGCGCCAACGAAGCGCCCGGCAAGATCGATGCGATCGGACTGCCGCATCCGCGCGCCTACGCCAATTTTCCGCGCGTCATTGCCGAGTACGTGAAGAAGCGCCACGTGCTCACCCTCGAGGAGGCGATTCGCAAGATGACCTCCTGGCCCGCCACGCGGATGCGGCTGTACGACCGCGGCGTCATCCGCGAAGGCCTGAAGGCGGACGTGACCATCTTCAATGAAGAGCGCTTGGACGATGTCGCCAACTATGAAAATCCCACGGCCTATCCCACCGGCATCGACTATGTGCTGGTCAACGGGCAGCTGGTCGTGGATAAGGGCCGTCACACGGGCGCGAAGCCGGGCAATGTCCTGAGGGGTGCGGGCTACGAAGCGGCCGCCGGGCACGCGCCGACGTGAGCGCGATCCCCGCGGCGACCCCGAGCGTCTCTTCCTGGTTTCAGCGCTATCTGCTGCCGGGTTTCGCATTCAAGGCGGTGGTCATCGGCGGCGGCTATGCCACCGGCCGCGAGCTGGCGGAGTTCTTTCTGCCGAGCGGTCCGCGCGGCGGCCTGATGGCCATCGTGCTGGCAATGGCGATCTGGAGCGCGGTATGCGCGGTCACGTTCGCCTTGGCGTATGCCACCTCGAGCTGGAACTACCGGGCGTTTTTCAAAAACCTGCTGGGGCCCGGCTGGGTGGTGTTCGAAATCTGCTATCTGCTGTTCATCATCTTGATTCTCGCCGTCTTCGGTGCCGCGGCGGGGGCGATCGGTACGGCGCTCATGAGCTGGCCGCCTCTCATTGGAACTCTTTGCCTCATTGTCTGCATCAGTGTCGTGACCGCTTACGGCACGGGCTCGGTCGAACAATTGTTCAAGTGGGTCTCGATATTTCTGTACGCCGTGTACGCGATTTTTGTGGTGCTGTCGTTTTTCGCATTCGGCGATCGGATCATCCAGAGCTTGTCGGTACCGACGCCGCATGCGGGCTGGGTGCTCGGTGGATTCACCTACGCCGGCTACAACGTGGTCGGCGCCGTGATCATCCTGCCGGTGCTGCGGCATTTGCGCAGCCGCAAGAATGCCCTCATCGCCGGAGCCTTGGCCGGTCCTTTCGCGATGCTGCCCGCGCTGCTCTTTTTTGTCTGCATGATTGCCTACTATCCGCAGATTGGCGGCGAGACGCTGCCCTCGGATTTCCTGTTGCAGCGCCTGAATTTTCCCGCGTTCCACTACCTGTTCCAGCTGATGATTTTTCTCGCCTTGCTGGAAAGCGGCACGGGCTGCGTGCATGCGTTCAACGAGCGCATCGCGGAAGCTTACGCCGCCCGTAAAGGCGGCAGCCTGTCAAAAGCCGCCAGGCTGTGGATCACCGGCGCGCTGTTGCTGGGCTCGATCTTCTTGGCCGCGCGCTTTGGCCTCGTGACCTTGATCGCGAGCGGTTACCGTTACCTCGCCTACATGTTCCTGGCCGTATTCGTGCTGCCCGTCATGACCTTGGGGTGTTGGCAGCTCTATAGGCGGCGGAACACTGTGCAAACCCCAGTGCAAACCCCTAAGGGAACCCCTGGGCGAGTCTCGCCGCGTTAGCGTCGACGGCTTTTGCCCAGCTTCGTGGGCGGGCGCACCGGCTCTGCCAATTTCGGCGGCACGGAAGGACTGACATCGCCGTGCAGCGACATCAGTGAGTCCATTAGGCTCTCCTCCGTGCTCGAGCACACGCCGAGCACGGTAGCCTCATCGCAGCCATCGGCGGTGACATAGGCGTGACCCATATTACTGTCGATATAAATCGACTCGCCGACGTTGAGTGCCACAGGATCATAGAACTCGGTGAGCACCTTGATGCCCCCCTCGAGGACGTAGATATATTCCTCGCCCGAATGGCGCACCAGCTCGCCAAACTCCTGCGCGCTTTTAGCGCGTATTCGCGTGAGAATCGGAATCATGCGCTTGCGGCGCAACTCGGGGCATAGGTAGTAATAGTCGTAATTCTTGGTGTTGACGCGCACGGCGTCCTCTGTGATGCCGATGCTGCGACGCGCAGTCACGGCCGGCTCGACGGCGGCAGCGGGATCGGCAAAGAGTTCGGAAATGCGGATGTTGAGGCGTTGGCTTAACTGCACCAGCTTGTCATACGTCAGGGTCAGGCGGTCATGTTCCACCTTCGAGAGCGTTGACACCGGAATGCTGGTGCGCTGACTCATTTCCTTCAGCGTCCAACCGTTACGTGAGCGCAGCGATCGCAGCAGGCTTCCCAGCGTGGGGTGTCGCGTCTTCACGTCCATAGAATAGCCTTGCGCCTTTGTCCGTTGTTGTTGCCGCACGCAGCATACCTGCGACGCGTCTCAGGTCAACCAGCGCCCTGTAAGGCCGCCATGGAGCGACCGCGCAACCCCTGATATACCAAGTATCCTATACGGAGAATACCGTTGACAATTCTCTAATCAGGATTACTCTGTCTTGGTTGCGACACGAGGGTCGGGGAGAGTTAATGTCGTCGAATTTCGCATTTCAGGCGAGCCGTCGTCGGTCGCTGAAGACAATGGGGGGCGCGCTTGCCGCGCTCGCAATGCCGCGGATCAATTTTGGCAAAACCGCACCCGCGGATCCGAAAAATCAGTATCCGGCAAAGGTGCTCGACCTGGTGCAGCGTTCGCTCATCATCGATATGCTCGGGCCGCTCAAGCTCGATTTTCGCCCCGAGGCCTATGCCACGCCCTTGACCGATGTCGAGGCGGCGATGTTCCGATCGAGCGGCATTACCGCATTTCACAATTCCGTGGGCGTTGGCGGCGCAAGTGCCTATGACGATGCGCTGCAGTTCATCGCAGCGTGGAGCGGTTTCGCCGGGCGCAATTCAGAAGTCTTTTCGCTGGTGGGACGCGCCGAAGACATTGACCATGCCAAGGCGAAACAAAAAATCGCGGTCATCATGGGTCTGCAGAACGCCGATGAATTCCGGGATCCCAAGGACGTCAAGGCGTTCTTCGAATTGGGATTGCGCTGCGCGCAGCTGACCTACAACAGCCAAAATCTCATCGGCAGCGGCTCGACCGATCGAGTCGACGGCGGCATCAGCGACTACGGCGTCGAGATCATCAAGGCGATGAACGAGGTCGGCATGCTCATCGACGTGTCGCACAGCGGCGATCGCACGACGCTGGATGCAATCGAGCTCTCGCCCAAGCCGATCGCCTTCACGCATTCCAATTGCCGCGCCCTCAACAACCACCCGCGCCTGAAAACCGACGAGGCGATCCGCAAGCTGGCGGCAAAAGGCGGCGTGATGGGCATCACCGGCGTGCGCAATTTCGTCAAGGACAAGGAGCCCACGACCGTGGAAGACATCGTCGATCACATCGATCATGTCGTGAAGCTCGTCGGTATCGAGCATGTAGGCATCGGCACCGATTCGGACCTGATGGGCTACGATCACATGCCGCCGGATCAGTACAAGCAGTTGAAGGCCGGATACAAGGCCTCCTATGCCTTCCGCGACAAAATCGACACGGATGGGTTCAATCATCCGCGCAAGATGTTCGACCTTACCGCCGCGTTGGTGCGACGCGGCTACAACGATTCCAATATTCAAGCCGTGCTCGGTGGAAATTTCCGCCGTCTGCTCGGCAGCACCTGGACCGATAGCCAGAAAAAGACAGGGGAAAAATCATGAAATTGATCTTTAAACTCGCCATGCTCGCCTCACTGGGGGCAATCGTGCCGTTCCTATCGCAAGAGAGCAGGGCGGCGGCAGCCGCTCAGCCGTCGGACAACGATGCGCTGACGACTATCATCGTCACCGCGGAAAAGAAGGAAGAGAAGCTCAAAGACGTGCCCATGAGCATCACCGCCTTGAGCGGCAATTCGCTCAACAATTTGCAGTACCGGGATTTCAGCGACTATGCGGCCATGGTGCCGGGCCTGTCGCTCGTGAGCGCTCAGCCGGGCATCACCACCTTGACCTTGCGCGGCCAGAATGCCGGCGGCGTCGGCTCCACGGTGGCGGTCTACATTGACGAGTCGCCCTTCGGTTCCAGCAGCGCCCTGCTCAATGGTTCGATTCTCAGCGGCGACTTTGATACCTGGGATCTCCAGCGCGTCGAAGTATTGCGCGGTCCCCAGGGCACGTTGTACGGGGCCAATAGCGAAGGCGGCCTGTTGAAATTCGTGACCGCGCCGCCGGTGCTCGGCAGCTTTTCCGGCCAAGCCGAAGTGACGGGCGAGAGTGTCGCGCACGGTGCCGATGGCGCCGATGTGCGCGGCGTCGTGAACCTGCCGATCGGCGACAAGATCGCGCTGCGCATCGGCGGATTCGACCAGGACGTTGCGGGATTTGTCGACGATCCTTCGCGCAAAATGGTGGATTTCAGCGGCGGTCACAAGTACGGCGGCCGTGCTTCCTTGCTGTTCCAGCCCATCGACAGCCTGACCATTCGTCTGACCGGTACTTCGCAACAGTC
>Ga0210402_10002206_pt1 | contig 19169 bp, 17 predicted proteins | sample IncBWC7MmetaG_FD_161055 | JGI IMG/M metagenome (GOLD analysis project Ga0210402, IMG submission 161055) | Forest soil microbial communities from Barre Woods Harvard Forest LTER site, Petersham, Massachusetts, United States - Inc-BW-C-7-M | ecosystem: Environmental > Terrestrial > Soil >... | reverse complement strand
TGATCTGCCGGATCCGAAATTCGCGATGGGTCACAAGTGCTCCGAGTTCACCCCTCCGGTGCTCAATCTCGGCGCTCACGTGGCTCCGCTCGGCATGAAGTTCTATACCGGCAACCAGTTCCCCGCCGAGTACAAGAACTCGATCCTGATCACCGAGCACGGCTCCTGGAACCGTCACAAGTACCAGGGCGGCCGCATTGTGCGCGTCACGGTCGGACCGGACGGCAAGAACGCCAAGCAGGAAGTGTTCGCTTCCGGCTGGATCGAGGGCGACCAGGGTTATCTCGGCCGTCCAGACGACATCGTCCTGGACAAGGACGGTTCGATCCTCGTCGCCGACGACTGGGCCGGTGCGATCTATCGCATCAGCTACAGCAAGTAGCGAAGGCCGAAGGAATGGGGCTGCGGATGCCTCGGCACCGCAGCCCCAACTTTTTGCGACACTGGGCGTTGTAACTGAACTCGTCATTGCCGGGCTTGACCCGGCAATCCATCCAGCAAAAACCTTTTCATTTTGATGGATGCCCGGATCAAGTCCGGGCATGACGAGTCGGGAGGAGGCAAGATGCGGAAGACATCAGTCGTACTGGCGCTTGGCGCAGCGTTCATCGCGGGCTCCTTGGCCCACGCCGATGACATCAAAGACAAGGTCGAAGTCTGCAAGGGCTGCCATGGCGACAACGCTGTTTCGCAGATGGAAAACATTCCATCGCTCGCAGGCCAGCTCGATCAGTACATCCAGTGGCAACTGGTCTATTTCCGCTCGGGCGCGCGAAAGAACGAGCAGATGCAGCCGGTCGTCGAGGGGATGACCAACGAGGACGTCCGCAATCTCGGTGCCTATTTCGCGGCGCTTCCGCCGTTCAAGGCAGACAAGGACGACAATCCGGATCTATCCGCCAAGGGCCAGCAGTCCGCGGCCGGCCGCCGTTGCGTCTCATGCCACGGCGATAATTTCGCCGGCACCAAGGCGGTCGCCCGCATCGCCGGCCAGCGCGAGGACTATCTCGCCAAGACGCTGCACGACTACAAATCGAGTGCGCGCAACGGCGGTCCCCAAGGCGTGATGTCCGACGTCGCCTATCCCCTCAGCGATGAAGAGATCGAGGCACTCGCGCACTATCTCGCGCATTATACGCCAGCGGGCGGCTGATCAGCCGGCCTGCTCGCGCAGCTTCTCGTACGCCTTCAGATGCGTGTAGGCCGTGCGCAGCTTCGGCGCCGGAATTTTCGCGGCGTCGGCGCGCGAGATCATGTCGCCGATGACGTGATCGGCCTCGACCCTCGCGCCAGCCTTGATGTCGCGGAACATCGATGCGGTCATTGGCGAGCCCTCGGCGGTCAGCATGCCCTTGACGCGCTGGAAGAACGGGCCGCCCGGTTCGTGGCCGGCGGCCTTCGCGACGGCACTGCATTCGTCGAGGATGCCGAGCAGAAAATCCCTGCCTCCGGGGGCCGCGACGATCGCGCCGACCGGCGCGCGCATCAGGCTGGTGGAAGCGGCGATCGAGGCCAGGAACACCCATTTCTCCCACATGTCCTGCACGACGTTTTCGCTCGGCACGGCGCCGTTGACCGTGGAGAACACTTCCGCGATGGCGCGGACGCGATCCGACTTCTTGCCATCGCGCTCGCCGAAATTGAGCGACTGCATCGGCTGCAGCTGCACCACCTCGCGCTGTTCGTTGAGCGTCACCGCAATCGCGCAGAGCCCGCCGAGCACGCGGTCGCGCCCGAACTTCTGGTCCAGCGTGTCGAGATGCAGCATGCCGTTGAGCATCGGGATGATCGAGGTCTGCGATCCGACCGCCGGCGCAAAGGACTTGATGGCGTCATCGAGGTCGTAAGCCTTGCAGCTCAACAGCACGACGTCGGACTTGTCCTTGATGCTGTCGGCCTGCACGGTCGGCGGATTTTTCAGCGTCACGTCGCCATTGGGGCTCTTGATCACGAGACCGGCGGAAGCCAGCTCGCTCGCGCGCTTCGGACGCACCAGGAACGTGATGTCGCGGCCGGCCTGCAGCATCCTGCCGCCGAAATATCCGCCAATGGCGCCAGCGCCGACCACGAGAACACGCATTTTCTTCTTCCTTTGTTGTCGTTCAGGTGGCGTCTTTTACCACTTTTCGCCGAACGGGCGGATTTCCATCTCAAAGGTCCAGGCGCTTTTCGGCTGCTGATAGAGCTGCCAATAGGCGCCCGCAACCGAAGCCGGCGGCATCAACAGATCAGGATTGTCGAGCGCTTCCTTGCCCCACATCTGCTCGCGGCGTTCGCGCACCCAGGCGGTGTCGACGCCGGAATCGATGACGAGATGCGCGACATGGATGTTCTTCGGCCCGAGCTCGCGCGCCATCGATTGCGCCACGGCGCGCAGGCCGAACTTGGCGCTTGAGAAAGCCGCAAATCCGCTGCCGCCGCGAAGTGACGCCGTAGCACCCGTGAAAAAGATATTGCCCTGTCCGCGCGGCACCATCAGCCGCGTTGCTTCACGTCCTGCCACAAAACCCGCCCAGCACGCCATCTCCCACACCTTCCGGAACACGCGGTCGGTGGTCTCCAGAATCGGGAAATTGACGTTGGCGCCGATATTGAAGATGCAGACCTCCAGCGGCGCATGCTTGTCGGCGTCGTTGAGGAAGGCCGCAGCCTCCTCTTCCTTCCGCGCGTCGAGCGAGCGGGCGAAGATGGTGCCGCCGGCGGCCTCGACTTCCCTGACCAGCGGCTCGAGCTTGTCGCCGTTGCGCCGGCCGGCGAACACGGCAAAACCTTCGGCGGCGAACTTCTTGACGATCTCGGCGCCGATATAGTCGCCCGCGCCGATCACAGCGACGGTGGCATTACGCTTTTGCATCTTGTTCTCTCTATCTCCTCATCCTGAGGAGCGCGCTCGCGTGCGTCTCGAAGGATGAAGGCCCGAGTGGTGGCCTCATGGTTCGAGACGGCGCTAAAGCGTGCCTCCTCACCATGAGGATTGAGATTATTTCGCCGAAACCACTTCCTCGACCTCGCGCAGCTGCTCCTTGCCGAAGAACATCTCGTTGCCGACAAAGAAGGTCGGTGACCCGAACGCGCCGCGCTCAACGGCAGACTGCGTATTCTCCAGCAATTTGGCCTTCACATCCGGCTCCTGCGCGCGCGTCAGCAACTTTGCGCCCTCGAGGCCGGACCAGGTCAGCGCTTTTGCCGCCACTTCCGGATCGTCCATCTTCTTCGGCTCGCGCCACATGTGGTGGAACGCCGCCTCGACATATTTCTCGAACACACCCTCGAATTGCGCGGCGACCGCGGCGCGCATCAAATTCAGGGTGTTAATGGGGAAGAACGGATTCCAGACATAGGGCTGGACCTGGAAGCGCTTGACGAAGCGCTCGGTCTCGATGGCGAGAAATTCTCGTTTGTTCTTGACGCCGGCCAGCGTCTCGGCCGGCGACTTGTTGTTGGTCGACTTGAAAATGCCGCCAAGCAGGATCGGTACATATTCGAATTTGGCGCCGGTGCGTTTTTCGATGGCCGGGATCGCCTCATGGCTCAAAAAGGCATTGGGGCTGCCGAAATCGAACAAGAATTGCGGATTGGTGCTCAAAGCGCGGCCTCCCGGGCGGTCATTTGATATGACCGCTATCATTCAACCAGCCCGGCCGCCGATGTTCAAGCGGTCAGTTCGGCATGATCGGCATAGGCTAGCTTGACGACATGGTCGCGAATGTCGGCCGGCCATGCCGCGATCAAGGCGGTGAATTTCCGCCGGTCGTCGGCGAACAGCGCGCGTGAGGCCTCCTCGAAATTCTTGAGGTTTCCGGCCATCGCCGACATGAAATGATAGGCTGCGTCCCGCGCGGCACGCTGGCGGTCGCGGTCGCCATAGGCGCGGCGGGCTTCGTCGACGAGCTTGCGCAAGGCGACCGAGGCGCCGCCGGGTTGCGTGTTCAGCCATTCCCAATGCCGCGGCAGCAGCGTCACCTCGCGCGCCACCACGCCGAGCTTCGGCCGGCCGCGGCCGCGCGGCTCGCTGCATGGCGCCTGCTCTTCAGTTTTCCTGGCCGAGGTCGCGAGCCGCGCCAGCATCTCGTCGACGCTGCCGCGCAGATCTAGATCGATCGCCCGTCCCGTAGCGTCGCTGAAGATCGCGATAGGCTCGGACGCATGGCGCTCGGCGCGTTGGATCACTGGCGCAATTTCGGCAAGGGGGCCGACGGCGAGGCGCCGGACGCCCTCGAAGGCGGTGAAGGTCTCGGTCATGGGATGCTCCTCTCCGTCCAATTAATACCCGGGTATAATGCTCAGTCAATATCATCCGGGTAAATGTCCGAGCCGATTCCTTGGACGCATCGTAAATTCCGGGGCGGCCTGATAGGCAACAGGGTTCAAGCCGGGGGGATATCCATGCTGACGGTTCATCATCTCAACAATTCGCGGTCGCAACGGGTGCTGTGGCTGCTCGAAGAACTTGGCGTGCCCTACGACATCGTGCGCTACCAGCGGCAACCGGACATGCGCGCGCCAAAGGAATTGCGCGCCATCCATCCGCTCGGCAAATCGCCCGTCATCACCGACAATGGCAACACCATCGCGGAGTCCGGCGCGATCGTCGAATATCTCGTCGGCACCTACGGCAACGGCCGTTTCATCCCGCCGCCGAGCACACCGGAGCGGCTGCGCTACACCTATTGGCTGCACTACGCCGAAGGCTCGGCAATGCCGCCGCTGCTGCTGAAGCTGCTGTTCACGCTGATGCCGAAGCGGGCGCCGGCGCTGCTGAGACCGCTGGTGCGGAAGGTTTCCAACCAGGCGCTGACGGGCCTGGTCAATCCGCAGCTCAAACAGCACATGGCGTATTGGGAAGACGAGTTGTCGAAGACGGAATGGTTCGCCGGCAATGAGTTCACCGCGGCCGACATCCAGATGAGCTTTCCGCTGGAAGCGGCCGCGGCGCGTGGCGGACTCGAGAACGGTCATCCCAAGGCGATGGCGTTCCTGGAGCGCATTCATGCGCGCCGGGCTTACAGCCGCGCGCTGGAGAAGGGCGGGCCGTACACGGTCGGTCGCTAACGCGAGCCATCGAGGCCTTCCCGCTGCGGTAGCTCGACGAGCGGGAGCAACCGCGAGTCGGAGAGGGCCGCCGTGCGGTGTCCGATGCCGGCGAGATAGGCTTCCGCCACCTCGAAGGACATGAACGTGCCCGCACTCTTCTGACGAATCAGCAGTGCGCGGTCCCAGCGCTCCTCCTCCGGCCCGATCAGAAACGGGCCGCCCTCGCCGACGAACATCAGATCCCCGCCGCTCTTCCTGAGCAGCGGCAACGTGTGCGCGATGTAGCGCTCATAGGCTTCCGCGCCCGTGGTCTGTTGCGCAGGCGCGAGCTCCGGGTTGGCCGAATAGTCGGCGATCTCGCGAAAACGCAGCAGATTGAGCATCACCAACCCGCCCACGATGCCGCGCTGGGCGAAAGCGCGGCCTGCTTCCCAAGTCGGCTCCAAATGAGCTGATGCCATCATCCGTCTTCCCCTCGTCCCCGAAAATGATCGCCATTTTTACCCGGATTTTATTTGTGCTGTCAATAACACCCGGGTATAAATAGCGGTCCATCCCAACGGATCGAGTTACCGCCATGAAGCCTGAAGCGAAAAAGCTCGCCATCGCCGAGTACAAGAAGCGAGCCAGCGTCGCGGGCATCTACGCCGTCCGCTGCCATGCGACCGGCGAAATCTGGGTCGGGCAGGCATTTGACCTCGACAAGATCCAGAATCGTATCTGGTTCTCGCTGCGCACGGGCGGCCATTCGAATGCGGAGTTGCAGCTCGCCTGGTCGATCCACGGCGAAGCCGGTCTGTCCTTCGAAACACTCGAGCGGTTGAAGGAGGAAGAGCTGCCTTACGTCAGGGACGCGCTTCTCAAGGAGCGGCTCATGCATTGGCGCGCGGCGTTGAACGGATCGGCAGCGTAGCGGCGCTACGGCTGAACGGCCGCGACGGCTTCCCTGATCAGCGCGCGGCCCTAAAGCGCGATGAGATTAGGTTGAATCGTCACCGCGCTTTGGCTTTTTGATTAAGCATGATCTCCGCGCAAACGCTACGCGTTTGTCGCGAGGGAAAACCGCTACACACTTTTCCGGATCATACTCTAGCGCGACTTCTGCGCTCCGCCAGCCGAGGGCAGCGGCTGCACGGTGACGCCGGGCGGCGGCACGTCGTCATCGGGCACGAAGAAGTCCGACATCAGCGGCATGCTGGCGTCGACGCGATAGCGCTCGAAGTCGCGCACGCCGCTGGCGTAAAGCACCTTGTCGTCGATGCAGAACTGCCCGGTGAACTCGCGCGATGGCCGCGTGAAAATCGCATAGGCCGCGTCTCCCATGATCTCGGGCGTGCGACTGGCGCGCATCATGGCATCGCCGCCCAGGAGGTTGCCGACGGCTGCGGTCGCAATCGTCGTGCGCGGCCACAGTGCGTTGACGGCGATGCCGGCGGATTTCAGCTCGCCGGAAAGGCCGAGCACGCACATGCTCATGCCGAATTTGGCCATGGTGTAGGCGGTCGAGTGCTCGAACCATTTGGCCTTCATGTCGAGCGGCGGCGACAGCATGAGGATGTGCGGGTTCTCGGCCTTCCGCAAATGCGGAATGCAGTATTTCGACACCATGAAGGTGCCGCGGGTGTTGATTCCCATCATCAGGTCGAACCGCTTCATGTCGGTTCCCTGCGAGGTGGTCAGGCTGATGGCACTGGCATTGTTGACGCAAATGTCGATGCCGCCGAACTCCGTGACGGTCTGCTCGATCGCCGCGATCACTTGCGCCTCGTCGCGGATATCGCAAACGACCGGCAGCGCTTTGCCGCCGGCGGCGCGGACGTCGTCGGCGGCGGTGTAGATGGTGCCTTTCAATTTCGGATGCGGCTCGGTGGTCTTGGCGGCGATCGCGACATTGGCGCCGTCGCGCGCGGCGCGCAGCGCAATCGCCAGGCCAATGCCGCGGCTTGCGCCGGAGATGAACAGCGTCTTGCCCTTGAGCGAGGTCATTTTTTGAGTCCTCCCGGGGCAAATCCTACTCCGGCGCTGCAAGGTGGGCAAAGGCGCACTTGCGCCGTGCCGACCAAACTGTCAGCTCATTCGGATGGTGGGCACGCTTGTGCTTTGTCCACCCTGCAATCCCTGGAGATTATTGCGCCGCAGCTTCCGCGCCGCGGGTGCGAGGATCAGGCGCGCCGAGCAACCCGTTTGCCGTGACGAAGATCGAATTCGCGGAGGAATAGCCCATCGAGTCCGTCACGCTGTGGCCCTTTGCACGCAGCACCGTGAGGACTTCTTCGGGAAAGCCGGGCTCGACCTTCACATCATCAGGCATCCATTGATGGTGCAGTCGAGGTGCCGCGACAGCGGCCGCGACGTCCATGTGATAGTCGAGCACATTCACGACCACCTGCAGCACCGTTGAGATGATGCGGCTGCCGCCGGGCGAACCCGTCACCAGCACTGGCTTGTTGTCTTTCAGCACGATGGTCGGCGACATCGAGGACAGCGGCCGTTTGCCGGGGCCGGGCAGGTTGGCCTCGTAGCCGACCAGCCCGAACGCGTTGGAGGCGCCTGGCGTGGCGGTGAAATCGTCGAGCTCGTTGTTGAGCAGCACGCCGGTTCCTTCCGCCACCATGCCGACGCCATAGGAGAAGTTCAGCGTATAGGTGTTGGCCACGGCGTTGCCCTGGCTGTCGACCACGGAATAATGCGTGGTGTTGCTGCCTTCACGCGGCGGCAGCGCCGCGGTCACCTTATCCGCGGGCGTGGCGCGCTCGGGATCGATTTCGGCGCGCAGCTTGGTCGCGTAATCCTTGGCGAGCAGGATATTGGTCGGCGCCTTGACGAACGCGGGATCGCCGAGATAGCGGGCGCGGTCGGCATAGGCGCGCTTCATCGCTTCGATCAGCAGATGCAGCGAAGCCGCCGAGCCCTGCTCGAGGTCGGACAGCCGAAAACCTTCGAGAATGTTCAGTGTCTCCAGCAGCACCGTGCCGCCGGACGAGGGCAGGGGCATCGAGACGATGTCATAGCCGCGATAGGTCCCGCGCACCGGCGCGCGAATGAGCGGCTGATAGGATTTGAGATCATCCACGGTCATGATGCCGCCGGCGTCACGAATGGCTTTCGCCAGTTTCTCCGCGACCGGCCCTTCGTAGAATCCGCGCGAACCTTGCTCGGCGACGGCAGTCAGCGTCGCCGCCAGATCGCCCTGCACCAGCCTGTCGCCTTCTTGCAGCGGCGTGCCATCGGCGCGCGCGAAAATCTTAGCCGACGCCGGCCATTTCGCCAGCCGCGGATACCATTGCGGCAACGTGTCGGCCATGTCGTCGGTCAGCACAAAGCCGTCGCGCGCAAGTTCTATCGACGGCTTCAGGATCTGCGCCAGCGTGAATTTGCCGGAGCCGTATTTGTCCAGCGCCAGCGCGAGGCCGGCGACCGTGCCAGGCACGCCGATGCCGAGCGCGGAATCGCGCGACTTCGCGTTGTCGGGTTTGCCGTTGGCCCCAAGGAAGATATCGGTCGTCATCGCGGCGGGCGCGGTCTCGCGATAGTCGATCGCAACATCCTGGTTGAGATCGGTGAGGTGAATCACCATGAAACCGCCGCCGCCGACATTTCCGGCGCGAGGATAGGTGACGGCCATGGCGAAACCGGTCGCGACCGCGGCATCGACGGCGTTGCCGCCCTGCTTCAAAATGTCGGCGCCGATGCGCGCGGCGATCTTCTCCTGCGCCACGACGAGGCCGTGCTCGGCGGCGACGGCGTGAATGCTGCCGGCTGCCGCCGGCATATAGGCGTCGCGGGCGAGAACGGTCGCAGGCAGCGCGAACACCGCGGCAAACACGATGGCCGCGAATCGACGCCGACTGAATACAAAATGCATCATCTCGTCCCGCCGCGGTTGAGGGCTTCGACTTCTCCGCGATGGTACATGGCGCGACCGCGCCAGTGCAAAGCGCGGAGGCGTGATCGGGATGATATTTTTGAGAGCGACGGCCGCGCCGGAGTCATCCGACGGGATGACCCTCAGTGCCGGAAATGCCTGATACCGGTGAAGATCATGGCGATGTTGTGTTCGTCGGCGGCCTTGATCACCTCGTCGTCGCGGATCGAGCCGCCGGGCTGGATCACCGCGGTGGCGCCGGCCTCGATGCAGGCCAGCATGCCGTCGGCGAACGGGAAGAATGCGTCGGAGGCGACGGCGGAGCCCTTGGTCAGGGGCTCGGCGAGCTTCAATTCGGCCGCCGCATCCTGCGCCTTGCGCGCGGCGATGCGGGCGGAGTCGACGCGGCTCATCTGCCCGGCCCCGATCCCGACAGTGGCGAGGTCCTTGGCGTAGACGATGGTGTTGGACTTCACATGCTTGGCGACGCGGAAGGCGAAGATCAGGTCGCGCATCTCGGCTTCCGTCGGCGCGCGCTTGGTCACGACCTTCAGCACCATGTCGTCGACGACAGCGTTGTCGCGGCTTTGCACCAGAAGCCCGCCGGCGACCGTCTTGGCTGTGAGGCCGATCGCGCGCGGGTCGGGCAATCCGCCGGTGAGCAATAGGCGCAGATTGCGGCGGCCGGCGACGATCGCGATCGCTTCGTCGGTGGCATCGGGCGCGATGATCACCTCGGTGAATATGCCGGTGACGGCGCGGGCGGTCTCGGCATCCAGCGTGCGGTTCAGCGCGATGATGCCGCCATAGGCGGAAGTGGAGTCGCAGGCGAGAGCCTTGCGATAGGCGCTGGCGAGATCGGGACCTTCGGCGACGCCGCAGGGATTGGCGTGCTTGACGATGACGCAGGCCGCGGTGCGCTTCGGATCGAACTCGGCGACGCATTCAAACGCCGCGTCGGTGTCGTTGATGTTGTTGTAGGACAGCTCCTTGCCCTGCAGCTGACGCAGGGTCGAGACGCCGGGCCGCTTGTCGGGCAGGCGATAGAACGCCGCCTTCTGGTGCGGGTTCTCGCCATAGCGCAGCGCCTGGATCAGTCGTCCGCCGAAGGCACGGAAATCGGGTGCTTCGGTATTGAGCTCGCCCGCGAACCAGTTCGAGATCGCGGCGTCGTAGGCCGCGGTGCGCGCATAGGCTTTGGCGGCGAGCTTGCGGCGCAGAAACAGGGTGGTTGCGCCTTGGTTGGCCTTGAGCTCATCGAGCACGGCCTGATAGTCGCTGGCCTCGACAACCACGGCGACGTCGTTGTGGTTTTTGGCCGCGGCGCGGATCATGGCAGGCCCGCCGATATCGATATTTTCGATGCACTCCTCGAAGTCCGCGCCCTTCTCGACCGTCGCTTCGAAGGGATAGAGGTTCACGACCAGAAGATCGATCGGCGCGATGCCATGCGCCTTCATCGAGCTCGCGTGTGCGGCATTATCGCGGATCGCGAGCAGGCCGCCATGCACCTTCGGGTGCAGCGTCTTGACCCGGCCGTCCATCATCTCGGGAAAACCGGTCAGTTCCGAGACGTCCCTCACCTTCAATCCAGCTTCCGCGATCGCTTTTGCGGTGCCTCCGGTCGAAACCAGTTCGACGCCGTGAATGGCCAGCGCACAGGCGAATTCGATCAGGCCGGATTTATCGGATACGGAAATCAGGGCGCGGGTGACGCGGCGGAACTGATCGGTCATGGGCAAGATCCTCTGCTTAAAGGGGGTGCCCAGGCGCGCGGCAGAGTGTCCCGCGCTTCCCGATGGTGCTCCATCCAAAGTCGCCAGTCGCGCGAGCGGCGGTTGGTTAGCAGCTTCCGGCGATGTCCACAACGGCAGATTACAGTGGCAGTTCCGGTTCGCGGCGCGCGCTGCGGCGGGCGTTCGTCGCGGCCGGTGAAGTGGTCGAGCGCACAAAACTCCAGCGCACCGAGGAGGCGTGGCGGGCGTCCTGGTGGATCACGATCTGCGCAGTGCGGCGCGGGCCGTCATTGCCGGACAGGAACACGCTGTCCTCGAGATCGACCTTGTCGTCGAGCGCCTCGAAGGTCCAGACGTCGCGGTTCGGCAGCACCAGCATGACGCCGCGCCCGTCGGAAAGTCGGCTCGCTTTCACCGAGGGGTGCAAATGAAACCGCAGCGCATAGCTGGTATCGCTGCCCTTGATCCGCCCGCCCTGCGCGGGCGACACCGAATCCTCGCCGTCGAGCTTGGTGCCGTCGGGCGAGACCATGACCACGCGGCGATGGATTACCCCGCAGCGGGCGAGGTAGCCGTCATGAGACGTGGTCAGCAGCTCGCCATTGGTGACGACCTCGCGGAAGTTCTCCACGATCTCCGGCCCGCTGACAACAGGCGCGCCCTGCAGAAACTTCTTCATTGCCGACAGCTCGACGAACTGGCAGGACGAAATATCCGCAAACGTCAGCGTCGAATGTGCCGCGGTTGAGCGCGCGAAGGCGCGCCAGTTCTCGCGGCCGGTCGAGGGCATGCCGCAATTGATGACAATGCGGCTCGGCCCGGAGGAGAACTCGAAGGACAGGCAGCCCGCATGGGCTTCATGGCTCACATTCGGGGGCGGCGGCGGGCCGGTGTCCATGATCACGGTCGTGCCGCCGGCATCGAGGCGCTGGAAGCCGGTATGCGGCATGCTAGCCATCGGCGTGCCATGGGTGTCGTCATAGGCAAGCAGGGTCGCCACCAGATCGGAGGGCGTGCCGCTCATGCCGTTGAACAGCGCGATCGTGCCGTCGCCATGGCGGAAGAAGCGCAGCATCGGCATCATGCGGTCGATGGCGTTGAGCAGCGCCGGCGGCGGCGCGATGTTGCGCGCGGCAAAGGTCTGCCGCAGCGGCAGCATGTCGATGAGAAGGTCGATGAGGGCCCCAGGGTTTCGGGAAATGTGGCCGCCATCGGGCAGGATCTGCCGCTGCAATTCGTCCGAGAGCTTGCGGCTGGCGCTGCGGATATGCCGCGCCTGGTTGGCAAGGCAGAGCGAGGCGTAGCACAGCGCGATCAAGACCTGCAGCCGTGGCACGCCGTCAGGCATGTCGAGCATCGCAAAGCGCAGATAGCGGATCTCGCGCGTCAGCCCGCGCAAATAGCGGCGATAGAATTTGCTGTCGGTGTCGCCGAGCACCAGCGGCGCCTGCGACAACAGCGAGATCACCCGCCGCGACAGCACGTCGGCGCGGCGGCCGATCGGGCGCCTGTTGCCGGGATTGGAGATCCAGTCATCGACCAGCGCGCGGGCATTGGCACGGGTCAGCGCGGTATCGGCGGCGCGCAGATGGCGCAGCCAGCCGAAGCCGAGCAGCGATACCTCCCAGTCCTCCGACGGCGGCTCGAGGTCGAAGATCGAGCGGCCGTGGCAGGTCACGATCTTGCCGGCGAAGACGAAGCGGCCGGCATAGATTTCGGCGGCGCGGGTGGCGTCCGCGGTGCGCAGGTCATGCGGGGCGATGATCAGCCGGTCGGTCCGGCCAGGCCATAAGCTTGACAGCGCCACCGAACTGCCGCTGACGCGCGCGACCATGCTCCGTGCGAAACGGCCCATGATCAGGGTCGAAATGCGTCTGCGTTGAGCGACCGACACGCCTTGCCTTGAAGGGGAGAGGATTCCTTGCGAATCCTTTTAATCCGGAAACATGAACGTGACACCCTCTTGCAAGGGGGCGAATCATGTCGCTTCCGGCGGAAATCCGGTGCAAAATCAGGATTTAACCAGCCTCGCGGCGTAGAATCCATCCATCCCGCCCAGCCTCGGGTCGGCATGGGGCAGATGGCAGGGCAGGGTGCGCAAATCACCCTCGGAATTGAGGATTTCCGAGAGCCCCGCGACCTCGCTCGCCGCAGCCGGCACTCGTTTCAGGCTGGATTCGGCTGATAGCAGCGCCGCTATCTGGGCCTCGCCCTCCTCCACCTCCAGCGAACAGGTGCAATAGACCAGCGTCCCGCCGGGTTTCAGCAGCGAGGCCGCCTTCTGCAGCAGCCGCTTCTGCAAGCCGACCAGTGCGGGGATGTCGGCTTCGTGCCTGAGCCAGGCGACATCAGGATGCCGGCGGATGGTGCCGGTCGAGGTGCAGGGCGCATCGATCAGAACGCCGTCGAAGCCGCCGGCCTCGCCCTGCCATTCGGTGGCGTCGGCTGTCACCGTCTCCGCGGCGAGCGAGAGCCGCACCAGATTGTCCTTCAGCCGCGCGACGCGGGCCGGCGAACGGTCGAGCGCGATGACGCGCGCGCCGGCGTGCGCGAGCTGCGCGGTTTTGCCGCCGGGTGCCGCACAGAGATCGACGATGGTCTTGTCTTTGACATCGCCGAACAACCGCACCGGCAATGCAGCAGCGGCGTCCTGCACCCACCATTGGCCTTCGGCAAAACCCGGCAGCATGGTCACCGAGCCCTGCAGCAGCGTGCGCACGGTGCCTGTCGGCAGCAACTCGCCATGCAGCCGCGCCGCCCATTGCGAGGCGTCCGACTTCACCGTGAGATCGAGCGAGGGCTCGTGGCCGATCGCAAGCGCCATCTCTCTCGCGGTGGCCTCGCCATAATGCGCGATCCAGCGCTTCAACAGCCAGGGCGGGATGTCGAGCGTGTCGGCCTTGACTTCCTCGACGATGCCGGCGCCCTCGCGCGCACAGCGGCGCAGCACCGCGTTGACGAGCCCGGCATATTTCGCGGCCCGCCGGTCCGATTGCACGAGGCGCACCGAGAGATCGACCGCGGCATGATCGGGCACGTCCATCCAGAGAATCTGCGCCGCGCCAATCAATAGCGCGCTCTGCGCACGCGGCGCGTCGGTTGGCACGCCGCGATCGAGCAATCGCGACAGCAGATGACCGAGCGTGCCGAGCCGGCGCAGGATCGTCGCGACCAGGCGGCGCATCAGCGCGCGGTCGCGATCGGCAAGCGCCTTCAGACCGGGATGGGCGGTCGCACCGTCGAGCTGTTCGTCGAGGGTGCGCTGCTTGTGCAGCACGCCGTCAAGGATATCGGCGGCGATCCGCCGCGCCGCGAGTCCGGGCACTTCAGCAGGTCGGGCTAATCTTTGCGAAGGCATGCTCGAAAGTTACCCGGAGGGAAAAAGGCAATTCCGCTGGCGTTGGGGGCATGCCGTGGAATGGGCTCACCTCTGACACGCGAATATGCCAAATATAAGAATCGCCCTTGGCTTTTTCACCGTGCCGCACAATGTGTTGAGGGGGAAATTTTTTTTTGAGCCATCGGTTCCAGCAACGGGAATATCGCGATGAGTGACAATCCCCAGCCAACTGAGCGCAAGCCACTGACGCCGGCCGCGCAACGCGCGCTCGCCGAAGCCGAGGCGCGCCGTCAGGCGGCCGCCGCCAATGCCAAGGCGATGCCGAAGGAGTATCAGGGCCCGAAAGGGCCGGAGCCGACGCGCTACGGCGATTGGGAGAACAAGGGCATCGCGTCGGATTTCTAAAACAAAAGCCGCACGACGAGCGCGGCCTTTGCATTCCGAAATCCTTAGTGCGGCTTAGCGGGTCACCACGACCTGGGTGCCGACCGACACGCGGCCGTAGAGGTCGGTGATGTCGTCGTTTAGCATGCGGATGCAGCCATAGGAGACGAAGCCGCCGACCGAGCCGGGCATGTTGGTGCCGTGGATGGCGTATTCGCCGCCGGCAAGCGTCATCGCGGCGACGCCCATCGGGTTCTTCGGCGAGCCGCCAGGGATCACGTCGGGCATGTTCGGCTTGTCGTGCTTGACTTCGGCGGGCGGCGACCAGGCCGGGTTGCGGTACTTGCCGTCGATCCGGGTCACGCCGGCCCACTGCTTGCCGGACTTGCCGACGCCGACGGGGTAGCGCATCGCATGGCCGTCATCGAGAATGAGATAGAGGTGACGCTCGTTGGTCTTCACCACGATGGTTCCCGGGGTGAACTCGGCGCCGCGCACCGGTACCATTTCCGGCCGCGCCTGCGCCGCATTCATCGCCAGAAGGCTTGCCCCGATGGTGGCCGCCAGCGCCACCGCGATCCGCTTCGACATCACACTTTCTCCGCTTCGCCCGCCCCGCCAGGAGCGCTGGATTCGCCAAAAACGGCCGAAAAGCCGGCCTGCCCACGTATTTTTAACCGCGTGCGTTAACCAGATGGTTTCCACACGGGGCTTCGGACTTGTTTGAGCGGCGGGAGAAAAGGAAATGTTCGAATTAAAGTAAATGACTTGAAAACAACACCTGCCGGAAAACCGCCGCAGGCCCGCCACAGTTCCTGACGTTTGCGTGAGGGTTCGTCTCAAGGGTCATTCCGGGGCGATGCACGAGCATCGAACCCGGAATGCCTTGCGGCCCGGAATGACGCCAGTCTTACGCCGACTTCTCCCGCTTGTTCTGCCGGTTCTGCACGAGATCATCGACCACGGCGGGATCGGCAAGCGTCGAGGTGTCGCCGAGGCTGCCCGGCTCGTCCTCGGCGATCTTGCGCAGGATGCGGCGCATGATCTTGCCGGAGCGCGTCTTCGGCAGGCCCGGCGCGAACTGAATCTGGTCAGGCGAAGCGATGGGCCCGATGTCCTTGCGCACCCAGGCGACCAGCTCCTTGCGCAGCTCCTCGCTCGGTTCGGTGCCTGCCATCAGCGTCACATAGGCATAGATGCCCTGGCCCTTGATGTCGTGGGGATAGCCGACGACAGCGGCTTCCGACACCTTGGCATGCGCGACCAGCGAGCTCTCGACCTCCGCGGTGCCCATGCGATGGCCGGAGACGTTGATGACGTCGTCGACGCGGCCCGTGATCCAGTAATAGCCGTCGGCGTCGCGCCGGCAGCCGTCGCCGGTAAAATACTTGCCCTTGTAGGTCGAGAAGTAGGTCTGTTCGAAGCGGGCGTGATCGCCATAGACCGTGCGCATCTGCCCAGGCCATGAACGTGTGATGCAGAGATTGCCGGTCGCCTCGCCTTCCAGCACCTTGCCATCGGCGTCGACGATCTCAGGCACCACGCCGAAGAACGGCTGCGTCGCCGAGCCCGGCTTCAATTTGGTCGCGCCCGGCAGCGGCGTGATCAAAATGCCGCCGGTCTCGGTCTGCCACCAGGTGTCGACGATCGGGCAACGGTTGTCGCCGACGACGCGGTAATACCACTCCCACGCTTCCGGATTGATGGGCTCGCCAACCGAGCCGAGCAGTCGCAGCGATTTGCGCGAGGTCTTCTTCACGGGATCGTCACCTGACTGCATCAGCGCGCGGATCGCGGTCGGCGCGGTGTAGAAGATATTGACCTTGTGCTTGTCGATGACATTCCAGAAACGAGAGTTGTCCGGATAGTTCGGGACGCCCTCGAACATCAGCGTGGTCGCGCCGTTCGCCAGCGGCCCATAGAGGATGTAGCTGTGGCCGGTGACCCAGCCGACGTCGGCAGTGCACCAGTAGATGTCGCCGTCGTGATAGTCGAAGACGTATTGATGCGTCATCGCCGCGAACACGAGATAGCCCGCGGTGGTGTGCAGCACGCCCTTGGGCTGGCCGGTCGAGCCTGAGGTGTAGAGGATGAACAGCGGATCTTCCGCATGCATGTGCTCGACCGGGCACTCGGTCGTCACCATCTGAGCCGCCTCGTGATACCAGAGGTCGCGCGAGGGCTTCATGTCGACCTTGCCGCCGGTGCGCTTGACCACGACGACCCAGTCGACGCCCTCGGTCTTGGCGAGTGCCGTATCGACATTGGCCTTCAGCGGCACCTTCTTGCCGCCGCGCAGGCCCTCGTCGGCGGTGATGATCACCTTGGATTTGCAGTCATTGACGCGCTGGGCGAGGCTGTCGGGCGAGAAGCCCGCAAACACCACCGAATGGATCGCGCCGATCCGCGCGCAGGCGAGCATGGCGTAGGCGGCTTCCGGAATCATCGGCAGGTAGATGGTGACGCGGTCGCCCTTCTTGACGTTACGCGTGCGCAGGATGTTGGCCATCTTGCAGACCTCGTCATGCAGCTCCTTGTAGGTGATGTGCTTTGATTGCGCGGGGTCGTCGCCCTCCCAGATGATCGCGGTCTGGTTGCCGTGCTTGTGCAAATGCCGGTCGATGCAGTTATGGGCGACGTTGAGCACGCCGTCCTCGAACCATTTGATCGAGATGTTGCCGGGCGCGAACGACCAGTTGTCGATCTTGTGCGGCGCCTTCATCCAGTCGAGCCGCTTGGCCTGTTCGGCCCAGAAGGCGGACGGTTCCGAGACCGAGCGGGCGTACATGTCCTTGTACTTGGCTTGGTCGATCCAGGCGCGCTTCGCCCATTCGCCGGTCACGTCGTAGATTTTCTCGGACATCGCTTCCTCCCACACAGGCATCAGCGAAATTTCCCGACGCTGAAGCCGACTTCATTGTTAACGCAATTATGCGTCCGCGCGCATGGCGGCGACAAGCGCGACGAATAGAACCTTCGGCTGGCGCTCGCTTTGCGCGGCATCAACCGGCCCCCGGGCCGGGTCGGCCGGGGTGCTGCTGTCGCTTCCGGGGTTTTTTCTTGGTCTGAAATCAACGATAGGCGACGGAATGCCAGCCATGAAAGGTATCTAATAACCAATTCTCGCAATTGGGACTCGCCATCCGGCGCCCGACCCCCTAAATGGCCTCCCCAGGCCGGTCCGATACCGGACGGCTCCTCCGGAACGAAGCCCGCCAGAGGGCATTACCGGAAGAGCATAGGAGCAAGGCGATCAAGACCATGATGGATCAGCAGAATCTCGAGCCCGCGGGGCCCGCTTCCGCCGATCCTGCCGTGGCACTGGCGGAGATGCTGGGCCAATTGCCAAAGCCCGCCGCCGAGAAGTCGACGCCCAAGACCTCGGTTGAAGAGCTTGCCCAGGAACTCGGCCTGAAGCTCGGCGACCAGAACGAGCTGACCATCCGTCGCATCCGCCGCGGCAAGGGCTATTCCTTCATCCGCGCCAACGGCACGCAGATCCGCCACGCCGGCACCATCCGCCGCCTGCACCGGATGGCGGTGCCGCCGGCCTATCGTGAGGTGCGCTACTCGCCCGATCCCAGTTCGCATCTGCAGGCGGTCGGCGTCGACGCCGCGGGCCGGCTGCAATACCGCTATCACGCCGACTGGGAAAAGGTGCGCGAGCAGCGCAAGGCGCATCGGCTGGCGAAACTCGTCGCGGCGCTGCCGAAGATCCGGCGCAACGTTTCCATGCACCTCGCCGGCGAAGAGGCGACGCGGGAGTTCGCGCTGTCGGCCGTGATCGAGCTGATCGCGCGCACCGCGATCCGTCCCGGCAATGAATCCTACGCGCGGCTGAACGGCACCCGTGGCGCCACCACGCTGCTGAAATCCAACGTCATACTGGAAGAAGACTGTTTCGTGCTGACCTTCAAGGCGAAGGGCGGCAAGGCCGTGCGCAAGGAATGCAACGCGGCCAAGCTCGTGCGCGCCATCGGCATCCTGCGTACCGTGCCCGGCAAGCGCATGTTCCAGTACCGCGATGCCAACGGCGTCGTGCGCGGCGTCTCGACCACGACCGTGAATACGTTCCTGCGCGAGATCGCCGGCATCAAGATTTCGCTGAAGGATTTTCGCACCCTGATGGCCTCTGCTGTCGTGGTGGAATCGCTGTCGCGGATCACGCCGGCGGCAAGCGAGCGCGGCCGCAAGCGGCAGGTGCTCGAAGCGATCCGCGCCGCCGCCGACCAGCTCTCCAACACGCCGGCGATCTGCCGCAAGAGCTACGTCCACGACACCATCGTCACCGCCTTCGAGGACGGCATTCTGGAGCGCTTCGCCGCGACCATGAAAGGCCAGCGCTCGCAGTCCAAGCGCGAGCAGCTCCTGGCGCAGGTGGTGATGGCGGCCGCGGCGTAAGGGCGCGCCTAAAGCCCGCCCATCTTGCAGACGAGCTTCCACTCGTCCGCTGTCACCGGCTGCACCGACAGGCGCGAATATTTCACCAGCGCCATGCCCGAAAGCTTCTTGTCGGCCTTGATCGCGGCCATCGTTACCGGCGTCGGCAACGGCTTGTCGGCCTTGATGTCGACGCAGACGAATTTGCCGGTCTTGTCGGTCGGGTCGGGATAGGATTCCCTGATGATCTCGGCGATGCCGACGATCTCCTTGCCCTCGTTGGAATGATAGAAGAACGCCTTGTCGCCCTTCTTCATGTTCACGAGGTTCTGGCGCGCGGTGAAATTGCGCACGCCGGTCCAGGCCTCGCCCTTGGCGCCCTTCGCCACCTGCTGGTCCCACGACCAGGCCGAAGGTTCGGATTTCACCA
>Ga0210402_10002205_pt1 | contig 19171 bp, 19 predicted proteins | sample IncBWC7MmetaG_FD_161055 | JGI IMG/M metagenome (GOLD analysis project Ga0210402, IMG submission 161055) | Forest soil microbial communities from Barre Woods Harvard Forest LTER site, Petersham, Massachusetts, United States - Inc-BW-C-7-M | ecosystem: Environmental > Terrestrial > Soil >... | reverse complement strand
GGCTTCTTTAGCGAGCTGCTCTTCCCCTTCGATGACACCATCACTGCCAGGAATGGTCGGCAGACCAGCGGTTTGCACTTCCCGCCGCGCGCGGTCCTTCTCCCCCATCATCTCGATGATTTCCGGTCGGGGGCCGATGAAGGTGATTTCCGAGGCTTCGCAGACCTTTGCAAAATTAGCGTTTTCAGAGAGGAACCCGTAACCCGGATGAATGGCGTCCACGTTGGTGATCTCGGCGGCGCTGATCACCTGGGGAATGTTCAGATAGCTCTCGCTGCTCCGGGGCGGGCCAATGCACACAGCTTCGTCCGCAAACCGGACGTGGAGGGAATTGCGGTCGGCCTCGGAGTAAACGGCAACTGTCGAAATCCCCAGTTCCTTGCAGGCGCAGATGACCCGCAGGGCGATCTCCCCGCGATTGGCTACTAGGATTTTCTGGAACATGGTCTGGGGCGCCGGCTATTTCTTCCGGCTCGGACGGATGCCGAAAAGCGGCTGCCCGTACTCAACCGGCTGTCCGTTTTCGACAAAGATCCGGACGACCTCGCCGGTCACGTCGGATTCGATCTCGTTCATCAGTTTCATGGCTTCCACGATGCAGAGGATTTTGCCAGTCTCGATGAAAGTGCCCACTTTCACGAAGGCCTCCGTGCCGGGGCTGGGAGACTCATAATATGTGCCCACGATGGGTGACTTCACGAGGTGCAGATCTTCCGTGGATCGCGTCTCAGCGGCAGATGTCTGGCCGCCACCGGAGGAAGATTGGGGAGTCTCCACCGACCCGGGGACAATGATCTCCGGCGCGGCGATCATTCGTGGGGCGGAAACCATGACGCCCATGGAAGGCTTGCGCAGTCTTATTCGCAGATCGCCCCTTGAATACTCAAACTCCTCCAAATTATGTTCCGTCATGAACTGGAGGAGCTGCTCAATCTGCTGAATTTCAGGATTGGCGAACGACGGACTGGATTTGCTGGGTTTTTTGCGTTTCATGCCTGCTCTAGAGCTCAATGAGATCCCGCGGTGCGCGGGTCAGTACTTCCGTGCTATCGGCGTGAATGGCGACATCATCTTCGATGCGAATCCCCCCGATGCCAGCCGAGTACACGCCAGGTTCAATGGTAATCACGTTTCCCGGCTCGAGGCATTTCTTCTGACCCCGGGCCACTCGGGGATCCTCGTGGACCTCAAGACCAAGCCCATGGCCGGTACTGTGAACAAAAAGGTTGTCCAGGCGATAGCTGGCCAGGACTTGCCTCGCCGCTTCGTCCACATCCAAGCAAGCCGCGCCGCTCTTTGCCGCTGCGATCGCGGCACCCTGGGCCTCCAAAACAGCCTGATACCAAGTCCGTATGCGTTTTGGGGCCCGCCCCACGTACACGGTGCGGGTAATGTCGCTGCAATAGTGCGCGAGTATAGCACCCAGGTCCAGCACGACCAACTCATTTTTCCCCAATCGCTTGGCCGTCGGACGGGCATGCGGCAGGGCGGCCCGCTCTCCGAAAGCCACAATCGTTTCAAAAGCGGGACCCGACGCGCCCCGCTTCCTCATTTGGTATTCTATCTCCGCCGCGACCTCGAATTCCCGAATCCCGGGTTTCAGCAGGCCAATGGCGGACTGCACTACGTCCCCCGCCAGGATGGCCGCCCGCCGCATCTGGGCGAGTTCGGCCGCGTCCTTGCGCATCCTCAGACTCTCCACCGTGCCTGTGGTCCCGACCCAGCGCACGCTTGCCCCGGCAGCCTTACGAAGGCTACTGAGTTGCCCCACGGTCGTCTGGGCGGGATCAAACTCCACTCGCCGCAGGCGCGAGTCTTTCAGGAACCGGCCGACGGAAGCGTACAGGGATCCCTGTTGCTGCTGGATGCGTACGCCGGTCATTTCTACCCGGCCTTGCACCGTGAATCGGCCATCGGTGATGAAAGTAGTCCCTTTTGGGGACACGATCAGTGCGCCGGAGTCTCCCGTGAAACCGGTCAAGTAATACCAGTTGGGACGGCTGGTGATTAACAGTGCGTCGACCTTGCCGTCAGAGAAACTGGCGGCAAGGTTCCGGAGGCGTTGCACCATAGGAGTCTTCATAAATAGAACGAGGAGACCTGAGTCTCCTCGTTTCCGTCCTAAGTTGAAAGGGTAGTCCCTGAACTATCCCGGGATGATCCGCGGAGTCAGGAAGAACATGAGTTCCTGCGACTGCGTGGTCACGCTGGTGCGCTTAAACAGGTGCCCAATGATCGGCAAGCTGCCCACCAGAGGAACCTGTTGGATGTCCGTGCGCTGTGAAGAGATGATAATACCGCCGATGACTACGGTGCCACCATCGGCCACCGTCACCTTGGTTTCGGCCGATTCGGTATCGAGAGCCGGGATTCCCGAAACGCGCGGGATACCGGTATCGATCTGGGTATTCTCGACGAGCACATCCATGAATATGGTGCCCTCGGCAGTGATTTGCGGAGTGACTTCCAGCTTCAAGACCGCGTCAATGAACTGAACCGAGATGGTGTTGTTGATGGTCGTCTGAATCGGGATCTTAGTACCCTGTTTGACGGTCGCCTTCTCGTTGTTCTGCGTGATGACCTTGGGTTTTGAGAGCAGCTTGCCGACGCCCTTGGCTTCAGACGCGGTGATGAAGAAGTCGATTGCAAAGTTCGGTGAACGGTGTCCCAAGAACAAGCCGCTCGTTGGGGCTCCGGCTCCGAGGTTGGTGTTCAGTGGGAGGCTGCTAGTTCCCGCAGAGGTGAAAAACGGCGGCGGCGTGCTTGTGACCGTGCTAGTCCCCACAGCCGAGTCGCCACCTGCCACTGACCGGCCGCTGTCGGCTTGTCCAGCAAAACCTAGCTGTGTCCCGATGTCGATTGCAAAGGAACGGGAAGCAGAAACGACCCGCGCTTCGATTTCCACCTGCTGCGACTTGCGGTCCAGATTGCGGATCAGGTTGTCGATAGTCGGAATCACCGAGGGAATGTCGCGAATGATCAGCTGGTTCGAGCGGTCATCGAACAGGATATCGCCGCGTGAGCTGAGGAACTTCTTCAGGAGCGGGGCCATCGAAGCGGCCTTGGCATAGCTCAGTACGCGAGGCACGGTCACCGGAGCAATCGCTTCGGCTTGCGCCCTTTCGAGGTCGCGCATGGTCTCGGCTTCGCTCTTCAACGTGGCGCGGGTTGCGATGCGGAGAACGTTGCCGTTCAATTGCTTGTCCAGGCTGTTGTTCTGCATCACGATGTCGAGCGCTTGGTCCCAGGGCACTTCATCCAGAACGATTGTCAGGGTCCCCTTGACGGCCGGATCCAGCACCACGTTCAAGCCGCTGATTTCATGAATCAGGCGGAAGAAGTCCTTGAGGTCCACGTCCTTCAGGTTCACGGAGATCGGCTCACCGGTATATTTTCCCGCCGGGGCCGCTGCTGCCGGAGCCTGCGCCATGGTCGCGGCCGCAGAGCCGGCTTGCTGCACTGCCTGTTGGGCCGCCGCCTGCTGCGTCGAGGAATCCGGCCGAACCGGTTCCTTACCGCTAAACGATGCCAGTGTGACTGAGGGCTGGGTCAGTTCGCTGGGCAAAGCGAAGCGAGGAGCGGAAGGCTTAAGAGTCTTCGACGAACGGGCCACCGCCACGCGGGGCGATGCCGCGACGTAATTAAATTCCGGCCGCGTCTTTTCGTTTTGCCGCGACGTCAAAGTCGTCACGCTCGAAACTGGCTGCAGCGGAGTCGGCGAGGGCGTCTCGAAGGAGATGACCACGGCCTCCCCATCGCGCGAAACCTGGTAGGGGGTCGCCGTGGTGAGATCCACAACCACGCGCGCCACATCCGGGCGGTATTGACCGATGCGCACGCCGCGCACAGGCGCGGAGTTCCCGGGGATCACCGTCTTCTGCACGGCAAGCCGGGCGCCCGCGAAATCCAGCACCAGGCGATCCGGGTTCTGCATGCGGCCGGCGTGAACGTCGAGACGTCCCTCGCCTTCCACGCGCACAGCCGACCGTTCCGGCGCTTGCGTAATGGCAACGCTGGAGATGACCGCCGAGGTCGATGTCGCGCCAGCGGGCGCCTGCGTCTGCGCAAGCACGGGACTCGCGGCGAGCGCCACGCTTGCAAGGATCAGGTAGCCATGCCGTAGGGCCGGCCAATTCGTCTTCATTGCTGTTCTCCTGGACTGGAGTAAAGTCGTTTATTAACTTGATGCTCGACGGGCTTCCCGAAGGCATCCTTGCCTTCTTCATGGAAGGAAACGCCATCCATCGAAATCTTTTCTACGCTCCCGTCAAACAGGCGGTCACCGTCACGCAGGAAGTACGTGCGCGCTTGCGGATTCGAGACCACCGCGATCATTCCGTTCGGCGAGCGGACAATGCCATCAAGACGCAAGGTGCTCACTTGCAGACCAAGCTTTCCCGGAGGCAGAATCGCCTGAGTCTTGTTTTGCCGGCCGATCAAAGACTCAAACGGGTCTCGGCGAGCCTGCTTCACTTCGCTCTCGGCAGCTTCTGGTGGCGCCCCGGGCGTAGAGGGCTTTTCGACCGCTTTGACTGCCGGCTTCGCGGGAGACTTCCCCGCGCTCTTGGCAGCGGATTTTGCCGCGGGCTTGCCTGCCGGTTTAGCCGTTTGCGGCGCGGGTTTGCTCGCAGCCGGTGCGGGTTGCTGCGCGGTCGTGCCGGCTCCCCCCAATGCGGACTTCACACTGTTGGGCGTCGAAGGGCTGACCTGCGCCGGCAGTCCAGGCGCCGTAGCTGCAATCAAAATCCCTAGTCCGAGAGTTATCGCTGCACGCATAGTTCGCTCATTCCCGTTCACCATTACCGGGCCGCCCCGGCTGCAGGCTTAGCTCCGGCTGCGGGAGCAGCAGCACCCATGTCGGCTGGCTTGGTGAAGAATGTTGTTGCCGTAAAGATTCCAGAAACTGTGGTCCCCGGCCGAGTCGCATAACGCGCACCCTTCGACTTGTCCGGATCGTCAAACGTCAGGTCGCCCACATTAATGATTCGCGACAGGCGGCCCAGCCTTCCAAAGAAATCCAGCAGGTTGAAGTACGGGCCGTCGGCCTGCACTTCAAACGGCATTTCGTAGTGATACTCCTTGGGAACAATCGCTTGCGCCTTCAAACGCCGGATGGAAACATTAGAAGCGCTGGCCGCTCCCTGCAACAGGCGGATAAACTCATCGGTTTCTTTCTCTTCGGGCACGATGGTCTTCAGGGTCTCCAGTTGCTTGGAGAGGCCATCCATCTGCTGCTTCAATTCTCCGTAGCGCTGCTTATAAACCTGGAGCTGTGTGACTTCCTGGTTCAGCTTGGTTTTTTTCTGGACGGCGGTGTCCACCTCGTCGCGTTCTCTCGCGATCGGAGAACCCGGCACGTAGACCCCCACCAGAACCAGAACAACTGCCACGGCTGCAGCCACCAGGGCCTGCATGATCACCGACATGTCTCGAAATGGATTCGCCATGGCGCCCCCTATCCTTTTTTCGCCGGCGCCTTCGCAGCCGCAGTGCCGGCCGGTGCATTGGCCGGGCGTGCCTGCGCTGCTGGGGGCGGAGTGATTTCAGCCGTAATCTGGAACGTATACGACTGCACTGCGGTGTTCTTCTCGTCCTGCTTGGTTTCTTGAATTTCAACCTTCTGGAAATAGCCGGAGCGTTTCAGGGCGGTGATGAAGTTGGCGACTGCGTTGATGGACGCGGATGATCCTTCCATCTGAAGGGTATTGCCCTTGCGGACCATCTCTGTAAGCCAGAGGTTTTCGGTGCGCGAAACGGTGTTGGCAACCATGTCGAGCAGTTCCTGCCCGCCAGTGCGGTCTCGCTGCAACTGCTCGATCGTCGAAACCCGCTGCTGCAAAACCACCTTTTGCTTCTCGAAGGCCTCGACTTGCAGTTTGGTCTGCTCCAAATCCGTTTTCTGCGCCGTCAGCCTCTTGATTTCCGCGTTTTCCTTGTTCAACTGGTTCTGCCAGGTGTAATAGAAGAATCCGAGAACCAGAGCGCCAAGAACCAGACCCAGTCCGATGAATACCACCGGCATCGCCGCTCCCGTGTCTACCGGTCGCCGCGCGGTTTTTGGCCGAATTTGTCCAAGCAGGTTTATGCGGATCATGGCTAGTCGAAGCTCCTCAGCGCCAGACCAACGGCAATGGCCAGCCGCGGCGCCATTTCGCGAATCTGGTCATCACTGTGCTTGCCGGGATCGATTTGCACCTTACGGAAAGGATTCAATTCTTCCACCGGCATGGCGAACTCTTCACGCAGCAAGTCCACCAGGCCCGGAACCCGCGCCGTCCCGCCTGCCACCACGATGCGTTGAATGTTTTCGCCGCTGGCGGTGGCCCGGAAGAAGTCGAAGGTCTTTTGAATTTCCAGCGTCAGAATGTCGGAGACGCTGCGCAAGATCTGTTGCTTTTGTTCGTCGGTGACGCTGGGCAGCGAATCGCCCCGCTTCAGCCGCTCCGCGTCCTCGAAGCTCAGGTCCAATTCCTTTTGCAGCGCGTCGGTATACTGATTGCCGCCCACGCTGACGTCGCGCGTAAACAGGGGCACGCCGCCGCGTACGATGTTGATGTTCATAACGCTAGCGCCGATGTTCAACAGCGCCACGGTCTGCCCGGCATCCGGTTCGTAGTTGACTTCGAAACAGTTCTGCAATCCGAAGGCGTCGATGTCCACCACCACCGGCGTCTTGCCGGCCTGCGCCAAAACGTTGGTGTGGTTCAGAATCTTGTCTTTCTTTACCGCCACCAGCAGCACGTCCATCTGCGAGTCCATCGACTCCAAGAGCTGATAGCTTAGATTCACGTCCGCGATGTCGAACGGAATGTGCTGGCTGGCCTCGGAAGGAATCCGATCGTAAAGCTCGTCTTCGGTCATCAGCGGAAGCGGCACGCGCTTGACGATCACCGAGTGGCCCGATACGGACGTAGCCACATTCTTGGTCTTGATTCGCTGGGCATCAAAAATCTTGCTGATGGCATTGGCCACCTGCGGCGCGTCCATGATGGCTCCATCCACCACCGTGTCCGGCGCCAGCGCTTCCATTCCGAAGCTCACGAGCTCATAGCCCGCCTTTGAAGCTTTCAATTCCACGGCCTTGATCGAACTGGACCCGATGTCCAGTCCCACGAGCTGCCGGCTCTTTTTTCCCATTCCGAACATTTCGCGGCCTCTCTCCCTGACTTACTCGCCGGACTACCGGCGCCTCGCGGTCGCCTGGCTCATCTTGCGTTCCATCCAGCGATCCAGGATCGTCTTACGAAGTTTCCAACGGTTGCCGAGTTTAAACGCGGGAATCTCGCCTTCGGTGATGTAACGGTACAGGGTATCCGGGGAGATGCCCAGATATTGCGACGCCTGCCGTACATTCATCACTTCGCGCGATTCACTCACGAGGAACGCCACCCCGGCATCCGGACACATTGTATTTCACGACCGTTCGCTGTTCCCCGCCTGCGCTGCGGACTCTCGGGGGGAACAGCCCGTGGGAGCTTTATGACATTCTATCACTCCGAGCGTCAAGGGAATCTATAGGGCTGTTGTCCTAACAATACGGGTAGTTCTAGGCAGTTTGGGGGGTATTGACCGGTAGTACCCGGTCATGTTGTGGTAGCGAAAGTCAAAGACCACCATTAGTAGTAGTTTCACCGGACAGCCACCCTGTCCCGAGGGACGGTTATCCTTTGCAATCAGTCCCATAGCTTGGAAAAGTACTACTCCGAAATTCCGTCTCACGGACCGTTTTTTTTTCGTTTTCGATTTTGCGGCGAAATTTTACGCGCGCCACTTTGCACGCGCGCGAGAAATATCATCGAGAATTTGTCATGATTTTTCTAGCGACAGTGATTTCCACAGGGCATCGACCCGCTTCTTTGTGGCTTCGTCCATCAGAATTTCATCCGGCCACGGCCGCGTAAAGCCTTCCGACGCCCATTTGCGAGTCGCGTCGATCCCCATCTTCGATCCGAAGTCTTGCATCCGTGCCGCATGATCCAGGGTATCCACCGGGCCCAGCGAAAACTGCACGTCCCTCTCCGGATCCAGCGCGCAGAGCGTCTTCCAAACGACCTCGTTGTAGTTGTGGATACTCACGTCATGGTCCACCACCACAATCACTTTCGTGAACATCGCCTGCCCCAGTGACCAAATCGCATTCATGATTTTCCGTGCATGCCCGGGATAGGACTTTCGAATGGCTACGATCATCAAGTTGTGAAAAATTCCCTCCGCGGGCATGGCCACATCCACAATCTCCGGGTACTGCATCTTCATCACCGGCAGGAACACGCGCTCCACCGCGTATCCCATGTAGAAATCTTCCTGCGGCGGTGGACCCACGACCGTCGTCAGATAGACAGGCTCCTTGCGGCGCGTGACGCATTCCACATGAAAGACCGGGTACTCGCCTTCCAGGGAGTAAAATCCCGTGTGGTCGCCGAAGGGGCCTTCGGTTCGCATTTCATTCAGATTGACGTAGCCCTCCAGAACAATTTCCGCATTGGCGGGCACTTCCAGGTCGTTCGTCTCGCACCGCGCCAGTTCAACCGGTTCGCGCCGCAGAAATCCCGCGAACATCATTTCATCCAGGTCCGGCGGTATCGGCAACATCCCGGACAGCGCTGTTGCTGGATCGGCGCCAATCACCACGCTTACAGGAATTCTACCCTCCGGATTCTTTGCTCTCGCCCGCCGGAAATGCTCGGCCCCATGCTTCTGTGTCTGCCAGTGCATTCCCGTGGTGCGTTCGTCGTACACCTGCATGCGGTACATTCCGACATTCCGCTTGCCGGTCTCGGGATTCTTTGTGAACACCAGCGGGAAGGTAATGAAGCGCCCACCGTCCTGAGGCCAGCACTTGAGGATCGGAAAGTCGAAAAGGTTGACATCACTTCCCTTCTGGATGACTTCCTTGCACGGGCCGGTCTTCACGCTCTTCGGGAAAAACGACCCCAACTCCGCCAGCTTCGGCAGCATCTTGACCTTGTCGAAAAATCCTTGAGGCGTCTCCATCTGCAGGAATCCCTGGATGCGCTCTGCAACTTCATCCAACTCTTTCACTTCAAACGCCAGCGCCATCCGTCGCACGCTTCCAAAAGCGTTGATCAACAACGGATGGCGCGATCCCTTGGGCTTCTCGAACAAGAGCGCCGCGCCTACAGAGTGCGCCGCCCGCTTTGCGTCGCGTGCCACGCGCTGCGTGACTTCCGCGATTTCCAGCACGGGATCGACTTCCGCGCGAATGCGCTTCAGTTCCCCTTCCTTCTCCAAGCGCTTGATAAACTCTCGCAAATCAGCGTACGCCACGGTTCTCTCCTGTCCCGCCGAACTCTATCACGAACCTGCCTGGCTTCTAGCCCATGCCGGAGGTGACTTTTGAGCAGCACTTAGTAGAGCCACGGTCATCGCCACACCACTTCTTTCCATCGCATCGCTAGCCGCAATCGTTGCAAGCTGACACAAACTGTCTCAGACTGACGATAAACGTCCTAAGCCACGCCACCCCTTGGCTTCGCGTCTTTTCCAAGAAGCTGTAAATAGCAGTGTTGCAAGGACTTGCAGCCTCCTTGCGAATTGAACCTGTTCCCCCAGGCTCACTCGCGAGTGGCCTCACAGTTGCATGTTGTCATGCCGGGGGAAACCGGCTACTCGCCCGTCATTACAACATGCTGAACATGCTCCACATCATCCGACTCGATTATCTGTCCTGCGTGTTGACCGTCGTCGCCACCGTGCTCATTGGCAAGAAGCTCTGGCAAGGCTGGGTCGTCGCGGCCCTCAATAGCGCCGTCGTTTGCGTTATCGGCGTACGCACCGCCCAATTCGGGTTTGTCCCCGCCAATCTCCTCTGCATCGCCCTTTACACCAGCAACCTCGTCAACTGGCGCCCCAAGAAGCTGACCGATAATTCCCCGTCGTAGGCATTCCCTGGTTTATCGAATTCTCCGACTCGAAGCTAGTCAAGTACGGTAAAGCTCGTGACTCGGAACGCCCGGCCATGGATGGACCGAGTGGTCGAATCTTGCTGGCTTGAGATTGCAGCTGTCACAGCAGGAAACTTCAGCCTGCTGGTAGTATCCTGTGGATAGCCTTATGAACCGCGTTTATCTCGATTTCAACGCCACCACGCCCGTGGAACCGGAAGTGCTCGACGACATGCTGCCCTATTTCTCCAAAGAATTTGGCAACGCCGCCTCCATCCACACTCCCGGTCAGCGGTCCCGCGGGGCGGTGGAAAACGCCCGCGAGCAGGTTGCCGCTCTGATCGGAGCGCGGCCCCAGGAAATCGTCTTCACCAGCGGCGGCACTGAATCCGACAACCACGCCATATTCGGGATCGTCTCCCCACCCCTTACTTCCTCTACTTCCTTAACCTCGCCTGCTCACATCATCACCACGGCTATTGAGCACGAAGCCGTTCTCAACACCTGCCAAGCACTTGAGAAAGAAGGCGTGCGCGTCACCTATCTGCCGACGGATCGCGACGGACTAATTGACCTGGACGAGTTGCGCCGCTCCATCCGGCCTGAAACTGTTTTGATCACCATCATGCACGCCAACAACGAACTCGGTACCGTCCAGCCGCTAGAAGAAATTGGCCGCATCGCGGCCCAGGCTGACCTTTACTTCCACACCGACGCGGTGCAATCCGCCGGCAAAATTCCCATTGATGTCACCGCCATGGGCCTCGATCTCCTCTCCCTTTCCGGACACAAGTTGTATGCCCCCAAGGGTGTCGGGGCCTTGTACTTGCGCGGCGGCACTCGTTTGCGGCAACTTTTCTATGGCGGACATCACCAGCGTGGCTTCCGCCCCGGCACGGAAAACGTAGCCGGCATCGTGGGCCTCGGCAAGGCGGCTGAAATTGCTCGCAAGGCTCTAGCAGAGGACGCCCAGCGCGTCTCCGCCCTTCGCGACAGATTGCAGAATGCTCTGTTGCAAAGTGTGCCGCAATCACGCATAAACGGTGGCGCCGCCCCGCGTACCCCAAACACCACGAATATTGTTTTTCCCGGCGTCGAAGGTGAAGCCCTGCTCATCGCGCTGGACTTGAAAGGCCTCGCCTGTTCAACTGGCGCCGCCTGCTCCTCCGGAGCTGTCGAGCCCTCGCACGTGCTCACCGCCATTGGCCTTCCCCCTGAAGAAGCTCGCGCCAGCCTGCGCTTCAGCCTCGGCCGCCACACCACCGCCGCGGACATCGATTTCGCCTTGAACATCGTCCCCGCCGCCGTCGCCCAACTCCGCGAACTCTCCCCCACCTATCGCAAGGAGGCCGTACAGTAGCGTGGGCCTCTAGGCCCGCGGTTTTCTTCTCTGCTCGGCGAATGAGTTCAATTCCGGCTACAATGGATTGCTGAATGAACGCCGCCACCCAATTCGACACCTTGCCTGAGCGCGCCGAAACGCAACGCGGGCTTGTCGCCGTAGCCATGTCCGGCGGCGTGGACTCCTCCGCCGTCGCCGCTCTCCTGCAACAGCAGGGCCGTGCCGTCGTCGGCCTGACGATGCAGCTCTGGAACCAGCGCCGCCTCCCCGAACTCCAAGGTCACGGCCCCGCGCAGCACCGCTGCTGCTCGCTCGATGACGTCTATGACGCCAAGTCTGTCGCGCAACACCTGAATTTTCCGCATTACGTCGTGAATTTCGAGGAGCAGTTCGAGGCTCGCGTGGTGCGTCCCTTCGTAGACCAGTATCTGGCGGGCCGCACCCCCATCGCCTGCACCAATTGCAACACCGATGTGAAGTTTGAGCCGCTCTTGCGCATGGCTCGTCAGATCGGCGCCGAGCGACTTGCCACCGGCCACTACGCGCGCATTCGCAAGAACGATCAAACCGGCCGATGGGAATTGCTGCGCGCCCGCGACGACTCCAAGGACCAGTCCTATTTTCTCTGGGGACTCTCGCAGGAGCAGCTCTCTAGAAGCGACTTTCCCCTCGGAGAGCTCACCAAAGAAGAAGTTCGCGCCCTTGCACGCCGAGCAAATTTGCCGGTCGCGGAAAAGCCCGAAAGCATGGAGCTGTGCTTTGTGCCCACCGGCAACTACGTGCAATTCATTCAAGCCTATTCACAAGAGCGCGGAATTTCTTTGCACCATGAAGACGGGGAGATCGTCAACGAAACCGGTGACGTGATCGGCCGGCACCACGGAGTTCACAATTTTACCATCGGCCAGCGCAAGGGTCTGGGCTTCGCTACTGGAAAGCCGGTCTACGTCCTGTCGATTGATCCGGAAAAGAACCGCATCGTCGTGGGCGAAGATGAGGTGCTGCGCAAAACGACTTGCGAGGTCGTAGGCGTGAATTGGATTTCCTGTGCCCGACCGTCGGCGGCAATTCGCGTCTATGCCAAAATCCGCCACAAGCACGAACCTGCGCCTGCCACCATCGAACCGCTCGATGGCCCGACCGCGCGCGTCAGCTTTGAAAGCCCGCAGCGCGCCATTACCCCCGGCCAAGCCACGGTCTTCTATGACGGCGACATGGTCCTCGGCGGCGGCTGGATCCGCTGAAGCTGACCAGTGGTCTTCAAACTGAGAGCTGCTCCCGGAAAACTGGATTGCGAAATAAAAAAAGGGACAGACAAGAATATCTATCCCGCTCAAATCTCACACTTCCCGGAGTCAGCCTAAATAAACAGTTCTTCTTCCTGCTGCTCACGAGGCTCGTCGCCGCTTCTGCGGCTTCGTCGCGACCTCAGAAGATCCAGCCCTACCTTAATTCCCTGCACTAGCGCTGACGCCTTCTGCACCGGCCGCCAGAAACTGTGTTTGAACTTCGAGCCCGCGTCTTCCACGGCTTCGAGCGTCCCCGTCAAGATGCGGTCGGCGTGCACTAACTGCCCGCGCAACCTGTCCGCCGCGTCGGTAAACACGCGGTCAATCTTCTGGGCCTGTCCCCGCGCCAGGTACACGATGTGCGAAGCATCATTCACCATGCTGGAAATTTTCGGCTGCGTGTCATCCAGAAGAATTTGCACGCGCGTGAGAATCGGGCCGACTCGCGAATGCAAATCGCCCACCAGCCGGTTCATATTTTCCGTCGTCCGCCGCAGTTGAAAAAACAACAAGGTGAGGATCACTACCTGCACAATCAGCGCAGCCGCCGCCACCAAACTGAGAATTTCAAGCCACAATTGCATAGCTGCCCCACGCGCCCCACTGAGGGGCGGAACCCGTGCTACCGCCTTGCCGAACTCTTACGACTTCGACTGGCGCAAATACGCTTCGCGTCCGGCTTCCACCGCTGCCGAGATTGAATCCTTCTTGCTGACCGCAATTTCCTTGCTGCGCTCGATCAATTCGTCGGCGCGTTCCCGCAGTTCGCGGGCTTTCTTCTGCGCGTAATCCTTGCCCTCATCCGCTTTCTTCGCCAGGAAATCGCGGGTCTCTTCGCCGGACTTCGGCGCAAACAAAATCCCCACCAGCGCTCCAACTCCCAGCCCTACAAGAAAATACGTGACCTTCGACCCTACATTGTCCGCCATAACAACCTCCAGGAGAAACCGTAGCATAGCACTACGAAGCACGCAATGCAGACTAACCGCCATCCGTGTGCCAACCGGTTACTGGCGCGCCGGGCCTCCCAATTGGTTGAGAATCTTCTCCGCGCTCTTCCGCGAAACGACCGTGCTCAGTTTTTCCAATCCCGCCCTCTGAATATTCGCCACGCTCCCAAATTCCTTCAATAACTTCTGGGCGGTCTTCTCTCCCACGCCAGGAATTTCGCTGAGCGCGGTTTCTGTCTGCCGCTTCCCACGCCGCTGCCGGTGAAAGGTGACCGCAAACCGGTGGGTCTCGTCGCGGATCTGCTGAATCAGGTGCAGCACGGGGGAGTGTCGCTCCAGCACGATCGGTTCGTCTTCCTGCCCCAGAACGTAGAGTATCTCCTCTTTCTTCGCGATACTCGCCACCGGCTGGTTGATAATCTGCAACGATTCGAGCGCTTGCGCTGCCGCGTGCAACTGCCCAATCCCGCCGTCGATCAAAATCAGTCCGGGCAATTCCTTCTTCTCTTCTTGCAATCGCCGGTACCGACGCGCCACGGCTTCGCGCATGCTCGCAAAGTCGTCGTTCTGTCGTATCTGTCGCAGCGGATTTCCATTGCCTCCCTCCTCGCCACGAATGATGAATTTGCGGTAGTCCGATTTTTTCATGCGCCCTTTCTCCCAAACCACCATGGACGCTACCGTATCCGTCCCTTGGATATGCGAAATGTCAAAACTCTCGATGCGCACCGGTTCTTCCGCCAGATTGAGCGCATTCTGTAGTGCCTCGCCAATGGCCTTGGACGTCGGTTTCAACACCCGGAAGCGCTGTTCGAACGAGTGTTTCGCGTTGCTCTCCACCAAATCCAGGAACGCTCGTTTCGTCCCCCGCTGCGGCGTGAAAATTTCCACTTTGTGCCCCGCGCGCTCCGTCAGCATCTCTTCAAGCAATTCGCGATCCTCAAAATCCGCCGAGACGTGAATCGCTTTCGGCAGATATTCTGCTTCCAGATAAAGCTGTTTCAGCAGCGAGGTGACAAATTCCTGCGGATCAAACTCTTCCAGCTCTTCCCAATAAAACTCGCGGCGGTCCACCACCCGTCCGCCGCGCAAATGGAAAAGATCCGCGGCCACCAGCGGCGGCTCGGCGTAGTACGCAAGCACGTCAGTGTCATCTCCCTGCGCCGCCGCGATGCGCTGACGCTCTTCGATGTCTTCCAGCGTGCGCAACAGATCGCGGTAAGCCGCGGCCTGCTCGAACAATTCCTTCTCTGCCGCCACCGCCATCCGCTCTTCCAGGCTCTTGATCAGGTCGTGCCGCCGCCCCTCCAAAAACAACCGCACATCGCGCGCCGCTTCCGCATAGCGTTCATCCGTAGTGAGCCCGGTAACGCAAGGCCCCAGGCAACGCTTGATGTAATACTGCAAACAAGGCCGCGGGTGGCTGCGCGTCAAATCGACGGTACAAGAAGGCACGAGGAACCGCTTGTGCACAAAATGCATGATGCGGCGCGCCAAACTCGCAGGGAAATACGGCCCAAAATAAATGGACCCGTCTTTCCTGATCCGGCGCGTAAAGTAAACGCGGGGATATTTCTCCGCGGCAGTGAACTTGATATACGGGTACGTTTTGTCATCGCGCAGGACGACATTGAATTTCGGCCGGTATTGTTTGATGAGGTTGTGTTCGAGCGCCAGCGCCTCGCGCTCGTTGCCCACCACAATGGTTTCCAGATCCGCAATCTCGCGCGCCAGCGATCCGGTCTTGGCATCCATCCAACGCGATTCCAGAAAATACGATCGCACCCGGCTGCGCAGGCTGCGCGCCTTGCCAACATAAAGCACGGTTCCCCCGGCATCCTTGAACAGGTAAACGCCCGGGCTTTCCGGAAGCTGCGCGGCTTTTTCGCGGGGTTCCATTGCGGTTCGGGATAGAAAACTACAATCGCCAGACAACTTCCATCATACTAGACGGAATCGGAGTATAGGGAGACCTCCGTGACCGGCATGCGATTCAGCAGGACAATTCCGATCTTGGCCGCGTCTGTTCTGCTTTGCGCCGCCCAGCAAGTGGGCGCGCAGGATCCGCCGCCGGAGTCTTCTTCGAAACCAGCCGGCGCGCCAGGCTCCGCGCCGGCGAAGCCCTTTCCCAAGCAAAAAAAAGACACCCCCACGCAAAACGCGCCCGACCAGCCCATGTGGGATCCCTTGCGCGCGGAAAAAGATCTCGAAGTTGGCCAGTTCTATATGAAAAAAGGCGATCTCGACGCGGCCATCGATCGCTTTCAGGACGCTACGACAGCGAAACCCGGCTACGCCATCCCGTTTCGTTTTTTGGGCGAAGCCCAGGAGAAAAAAGGCCTGAAGAAACAAGCTCTCAAATCCTACCAACGTTATCTGGATTTATTTCCGCACGCCGATGACGCCGACAAAGTGCGCAAGAAAATCGACAAGCTTTACAAGGAAACCGAAAAAAATAAGAACCGGTGAATCCGCGCGCTCCTTGCCATTCACATCGCCGCCAAACAGTTCAGAAAAGCAAAACCGGCTACTATCCTCAGCTAATCGTTCTGGCTGCTGATTCCTTTCTTGCGCCCAGGAAATTGGACCGCCAAAAAGAGCAGCGAACGTTACGAAATACAGCCGTGTTTTACGCAAGACTATGGCCCCCAAATATCCACTGCTTGTTGCACCCGGGCACAAAAACACCGTCGCAGTCTCGTGTAACTGATCAATTCGAATACCTTAAGCCTATTGGGGAGAATTCGAGTTAGCGGGCCAGGCGGTCAAGGATCCGCCGGGCGCGGTCAAATTCCGCAAAGCGCTTTTCTTCTTCTCGAAATTCCCGCGAATGGGAAACCATACTGCAACCTGACCGCCGTGTCGGATGCTTCACGTGCAGCATTTCATGAAACAAAACGTATTCCACCGCGCAAGCCGGAACTCCCGGACGATCCATCCGGCGATTCAGCAGAATCTGATTAGGCCCGGGATCGTAGCAACCAAATTGCCGCCGCCAGCTCCGCGTGCTCCATCCAATATGCGGCCGCTGCAGTTGGCCCTGAAAATATTTCAAATTGAGATCGTCAAACATTCCTTCGAGGTCATAATGCTCTCCCCGCGGGCCGGTCGCTGCCAGTCGAACGCGTCCGCGCCGCATGCGGTTCATGCGGCTGCGCGTGCGATCCGATCGCGCATACGTCAGATACGGTTCGGTCAGCGCGCTCGGAGCCCTGCGCCGGTAAACTCGCGAAAGCAACAGCGCAGCCGCGCCTTCCAGCACCGCAAGCGGCGCCCGCTGCAACAGATCAGAGAACCGGACGAAAACAACTTCCTCTCGCCGCCGGATGGTCAGAACCAGGCTCGAATAGGGATAGAATTCCACGCGAAATCGCGGCGGCCGCCCATCGCAACCCAGCCGCGTAAACATCCGTTGAAATAGCGGCCCGCCCCCGGGAACCATCGAGGTTCCGCCGCGGCTCGATTTCATCGCTGTGTTCGGATTTCGCAAAAGTCAGTTTTTCCGGCGAACCGGCGGCGGCGCAACTTTCTTTTTCGCCTTTTCCGCGTCATTCATCGCGTCACGAGTGCCGTCGATCGCGTCATCCAGTGTGTCCTTGTAGAGCTCGCGCTCGGCGCCATCATTGGACAGTTTCTCGAGCACCACAAGAAATTCTTTTGTTCGCGCCGCCATCATGTCAACCCCGAGCCTGATATTGTCCTGTTTCTCCAGCCCCAATTGGATCAGGTCCGCCGCGTCGTCCACGCAACCCACGTAAGCATTCAGCAACGAGTTCAGCATGTCCCCGTGGCGGTTCGAAGAGGGATGGTCCAATTCATACTGAAATTTTTTCAAGCGATCGTCCGCAAAGGTCAGAAAAAGCTTAATGCGCTCGTTAACCGTCTCCGCGTCGCGGACCTTGTCCGCCTCGGACGCCGAGAGATAATCCTTTTGCGGTGGCGTCCCGGCGCGAACCGCCGACGATGCGGCGAGCAACGCGGAACAAAGCAGGAAAACGCACAATTTCGAGTTCATGGATGTTTCTCCGCGGGAGGCGCAGCCGGGTGCTGATTCAGGGGCCGGCGGGGAAACAGCATTTTTAGCAGTTCTTCATCCATCCCGATCAGATCCCGCCGGACAATCTCGAGCGGCGGCTGGTAGCCTTCCGGGGATACCAGCAAGGTATCGTCAACCTCGCGAATTCCCTTGCGCACGTAGATCTCCAGCTGCCGATAGCCATTGGATTGCTTTTCCGCGTCCGGGTGTTGCTTCTTCAAGGCATCGATCGCGGCGCGAACATTGTCCCGGTATTTTTCCAGCGTCAATCCCACCGCGTTGTAGTCGCTGGCTTTTCCGGCGCGCCGCGCTTCTTCAAACTGTGCGTCTCCCAATTTTCCAACCTGCTTGGCTTTTTGAACTCCGCTCGTCTCCCGATCAAAGCGCCCCTGAAGATCGGCCAGGCTCTGGGCGGCCACCGGAGTCAGCATCACAAGCAATATGAGCAGGCCGCACACCGCACCCCGGGACGTACCGCTGGCCCTCATCCGTTTACCTTTTCCGTTCCAGCATGCGTTGCAGCACCTTGCTCCGTTCCTTGGCCTGCCATACTTGATCAGGATTCTTGTCCTGATCAAGCTCCAAAAACTTCTGGTAAGCCTCCAAAGCAAGTTTCGTCTGCTTCAGTTTATCGTAGCAAATCGCGCGGATAAACCAGACGCCCGCGCCCGGCTGTTCCACTTTGGCTATCTCGTCGAGCGCTGCCAGCGCCGCCGGATAATTTCCCCCTAAGTAAAACGTCGAACTCAAATCCTTGAAATAAGTGAGGTTTTTCCCGTCGAAATGCAGCGCGGTGCGCAGTTCTCTCTCCGCCGCGGCAAAATCCCTTTTCTGAAGGAAGATCCGCCCCAGGCCACCGTGCAGTTGCGCATCGTTTGGCGCAAGCGCGAGAGCCTTCTGTAGCGTAACGATGGAATCGTCCCATTTCTTTGCTGCGATTTGCACGTCCGCGCGGAGCTTAAGAGACTCGACCGTGGGCTGCTTGCCGGCGTCCAGCCGATCGAGTTCCCCCAGCGCCGCCTCGTTTTCCTTTTGTTCGACGAGCAGATGGACCAGCCGGGCGCGAGCTTCGGAATCGTTGGGAGCGAGTTCGAGATACTGGCGGTACGCGCCTGCCGCATCTGTTTTTTTCTGGGCGTCCAGGCAGAGCGCCAGCCCGCGGCGGGCTTCCGTGCTATTTGGCTGCACTTCAAGTGCGTGCCGAAATCTCATCTCCGCTTCTGCGGGCTGGCCTTGGCGCAGTGCCGCCGAGCCCAGGTATTCGATGGCCGTCACGTCATTGGGGTCCAGATGAATCAGCGCTTCAAACGATTCGGCAGCCCCGGCCCGATCTCCGGAGCGGTCCAGTGCCACTGCCAGCAGGTATCTTGGCCGGCTCTGGGCCGGAAGCAGTTCCACCGCCTTGCGAAGAGGGGCTACCGCAGCGGCGTTGTCCGGCTTGTCAAGGAGCAACATTCCAAGATTGAGATACGCTTCCGACATTTTTGGATCGAGCGCAATCGTGCGAGCGTATTCGGCGCGCGCTTCGTCCGCTCTCTTGAGCGCGGTGTAGACGTAAGCCAGTTGAAAGTGCGCGTAAGCAAAGTCCGGCTGGTCCGCGATGACTTTCTCGAGCGGAGCAATGGCTCCCTCAAAATCGCTCTTCTCGA
>Ga0210402_10002202_pt1 | contig 19179 bp, 15 predicted proteins | sample IncBWC7MmetaG_FD_161055 | JGI IMG/M metagenome (GOLD analysis project Ga0210402, IMG submission 161055) | Forest soil microbial communities from Barre Woods Harvard Forest LTER site, Petersham, Massachusetts, United States - Inc-BW-C-7-M | ecosystem: Environmental > Terrestrial > Soil >... | reverse complement strand
ATCGGCTCGGCCAGCCACCATGCGGCATCCTTGCGCGCGAAGGCGAGCTGTCCCCGGCCGCGCAGGATCTCGAAGCGCGCGACGTCGGCTGCGGCGCCGCCGAAGACCTCGCGGCTCTCGAAGTCGTCCGCGTTCTTGCGCAGCGAGACGAGCACCGCGGCCGGCACGAAGAGGACCTTCTCGGTGCCCTCCACGCGCGCCGCTACGACGTCCGTCCCGGGAATGTTCGCGCCAAACTCGACCGTGCGCGTCTTCAGGGTCTTCGGGTCGCCCGGATCGCTCCACACGATCGTGGCCTTCGCGACGGGCGTCGCGAAGCCGTAGTCCGACGCCTTCGCTTCGGCCGAATCCTCGCCGCCGGCGCGTTTCATCCCGGCCAGATCGGAGACGACGCCGCCGACCGCGAACGCGTCCGCCGGGTACTTTTCCGGCTTGATCATCCGCCACCCGGCCGCGCCCGCGCGCTGGAACTCGAGCGTCTCGCCAGCCCGCGCGAGCTCGATCCGCTCGATCCGGTCCTGGGGAATGTCCCAGTAGAGATCGCCCTTGCGCGCCCGCTCCTCGGTCGTGGGCATCTTGCGCTCGACGAAGAAGATGAACGCGACGAGCGCGACGACCACCGCGGTGAGGGCGAGCAGTTTCCTGGGCGACATCGGGAACGCTCTAGTCGCGGCGCCGGTACCAGACCCAGATCCCGAGCACCACCGCGAGCGCCGGCAACCCGACGATCGCGGCCCAGCCGATCCTGCGGACCTGCGCTTCGGTCAGCGAGAGCGACGATTGCGCCGGCGTCTTGGGGGCGATGCCGACCTGCTTGTCGCTGCCGGCCAGCCAGTGCGCGGCGTTTGCGAACAACATGCCGTTGGCACCGTTCTGGATCGAGCCGTCGGCCGCAAAGCGCGAGTTGCCGATGACGACGAGGCGGGGCGCCTTTGCGTCGACCTTCTTCGCATCCGCGGGCGACAGGGCCACGGCGAGCGAGACCGGCCCCTGCGTGTCGGTCGGGTCCTTCTTGATCTCGGAGTCGAGGTCTTTCAGGTTCGTCTCGCCCCACCCCTCCGGCGAGGTCTCGACGAGCATCGCCTCCGAGAGCCCATCCGGGGGCTTCTCGGCCTTCGTCACGGAGCGGGCGAGAGGGAGCACCACGGGTAGGCCCTCGGCCGCGATCCCGCTGACGATCGGGCTGGATCCGTAGCGGTTGGCGAGGAGCGTTTCGGCGCCCACCTGCGGCAGGGCGTTGGCCGGGTCCACGACGAGGTCGTTGCCGAGCCGGATCCCGTACTTGCCGAGCAGCCCGCCGAACCCGAGGTCGAGCGGTGGCGCGCCGGGACCGGGCAGGATCGGGTCGAGCAGCAGCAGAACACGGCCTCCGCCGGCGAGGAACTTCTCCAGGGCGCCGGCCTCGGGCTCCAGGAACGCCGTGCGGGGCCCGGCCACGATGACGAGGTCGGCGTCGGCCGGGAGGTCGTCCTTGCCGAGCGCGTCCCACGTGCCGACCGTCATGTTGCTGCGCTCGAGGATCTGCTTTGCCTGCGCATAGCCGCGCCCGCGCTCGCCCGAGTCGATCGCCGATTCGCCATGGCCCTTCGAGAAATAGACCTTCGGCTGCTTGGCCTCGGTGACCGACAGGATCGCCGACGTGAAGGCCTCCTCCGCCTTGAACGCCTTGACGCCCGGAGTGCCGCCCATCTCCGCCCCCGCGAAATCGAAGTCGGCCAGCTTGTCCTCCTCGACGTACTTCTTGCGATCGCCGCTCTTGAAGACGACCGTGCTCTCGCGGATCGCGGCCTCCTTGACGAGGGTCTCGGCGCGCGCCGGGTTGCGCTGGGGGTCGAGGTACTCGACCTCGATCTTCGGGCTGGCGGCCTGGTAGCGCGACAGGAGCTCCTTGACCTCCGGCAGCAGCCTCGACCGGCCCGGCACCATGAACACGGTCACCTGGACGGGCTGTTTCAGGCCGGCGAGGATCTTCTTCGTCGTGTCGGAGAGCGAATAGATCTGCGTGTGCGTCCAGTCGAACCGCTTCCAGTGGCGCAGCGCCAGGTAGTTGGCCCCGACGAACGCTGCGGCGGCCAGGAGGATCCCGGCTCCGGACACGCCGAGGCGCGAGGAGCGCGCGCTCACGGCGTCTCCTTCTTCGACGAGAGCACCGTCGCCGCCAGCAGCAGGAAGAAGACGGTTCCCGACAGGTAGTACACCAGCCGGCGCGTGTCCACGACGCCGCGCGCGAACTCGTCCATGTGCTCCCAGATGTTGAGGTAGCCGATCAGGCTCTGGCGCGCGGGATCGGAGCCCGACTCGAACAGGCCGACCGAGAAAATCGGGATGAGCATCGCGAACGCCAGGATGGCCGCCAGGATCTGGTTCTTCGTGACCGCGGAGGCGAACGTGCCGATGGACAGGAAGTAGGCCCCGAGCAGCGCGATCCCGAGGTAGCCCGCGGCTACCGCGCCCAGGTCCACGTCGGTCTTCGCGCCGATGTACAGGATGAAGACGAGGCTCGGCAGCCAGAGGACGAGAAAGAAGCCGAGGGCGCCCAGAAATTTCCCGAGGACGACCTGCGTCTCCGAGACGGGCGAGGTCAACAGGACCTCGAGCGTCCCCGACCGCCGCTCTTCCGCCAGCAGTCGCATCGTCAGGATCGGCACGATGAAGAGGAGGAAGATCCAGAAGAACGTGTTCGTGAACATGATCGGCAGGAACCGCTCGCGCGGGCCGCCCGGCGTCGCGAGGAAGGACACGATCTTCGCGAAGATGAGGCCGTTCAGGAACATGTAGGCCGTCAGGATCACGTAGGCGAGGGGCGACAGGAAGTAGGCCCGCCACTCGCGGCCGACGATGGCGAAGAGTTTTCTCATGACGGCGGCGCTCCGGCTTCGGCGGCGGGGAGAGCGGCGTCCGGGTCCGTCTCGTGCCGCGTCAGCCGGACGAAGACGTCCTCGAGCGACAGCGCCTCCCGGGACAGCTCCCGCAGGACCCAGCCGCGCTCGACGGCCACGCGGAAGATGTCCTCCCGCGGATCGGCGCCCGGAGCGCACAGGATGCGCGCGCGCGTTTCCCCCGGGGCCTCTTCGATCTCGACGGCCGAAATCCCGGCGACGCCCGCGAGGGCGTCACGCGCGGGGACGTTGCCCCGGACCGCGATGCGCACCACGGGCGACCCGGCGAGCTTCCCGCGCAGTTGTGCCGGCGTGCCCTCGGCGACGATCCGACCGCGGTCGATGATCAGAACGCGGTCGCAGACCGCCTCGACCTCCGGCAGGATGTGCGTCGAGAGCAGCACGGCGCGGTCGCGCCCGAGCTCGCGGATCGTCTCGCGGATCTTGATGATCTGGACCGGGTCGAGGCCGATCGTCGGCTCGTCGAGAATGAGCACCGGAGGCTGGTGGACGAGCGCGCCCGCCAGCGCCGTCCGCTGCCGAAAGCCCTTGGACAGATTCTCGATGCGCCGCCCGGCGACCTCGCCGAGCAGGCAGCGCTCGAGCGCCTCGCCGACGCGGGCGCGGACGCTGCCCCGCGCCACGCCCTCGAGGCGCGCGCGAAAAGCGACGTACTCCGACACGCGCATCTCCGGATAGGTCGCCGCCGACTCGGGCAGGTAGCCGAGGCACGCCCGGGCGGCCATGGACTGTGTCGCGACGTCGTATCCGGCGACGCGCGCCGATCCGGCCGTCGGCGGGAGGAACCCCGTCAGGACGCGCATGGTCGTCGTCTTCCCGGCCCCGTTTGGCCCGAGAAATCCGACGATCTCGCCCCGCTTGACGGAGAACGTGACGTCGTCCACCGCGAGGCGAGTCGGATACCGCTTCGAGAGGCCTTGAACTTCGATCATGCGTGACCGCGCTTAGAAATCGCGGAAGAATAAACCATATTCCCGGAAAACCGCGCCTGTATCATTGCCGTTCATGATCTCGGTCGAGAACGTCTCCAAGACCTACGGCCGGTTCGGCCGCCGGACGCGCGCGCTCGACGGCGTCTCGCTCGAGATCCAGCGCGGCGAGACGCTCGGTCTCATCGGGCCCAACGGCGCGGGCAAGACGACGCTGCTGTCCTGCCTCCTCGGGTTCCTGCGGCCGGACTCCGGCAGCCTGACCGTCGCCGGACTCGACGTCGACGACCTGCGGGTGCGGGCGCGGACCGGCTACATGCCCGAACGCCTCGGATTCGACCGCGACCTCTCGGGGGCAAGCTTCCTCGCGTTCCACTGGCGCCTCTCGGGCGGCGACCCGGCCCGCGTCGACGCCGAGGTGCAATCCGCAGCGGACCGGGTCGGCCTGGACCGCTCCGCCCTCTGGAAGAAGCTCCGGACGTATTCCCGCGGCATGCTGCAGCGCATCGGCGTCGCCCAGGCGACGCTCGGCAACCCCGACCTTCTCTTTCTCGACGAGCCCGCCTCCGGCACCGACCCGCTCGGCGTCGCGATCGTCCGCGATCAGATTCTGGCCGCGAAAGCGCGCGGCGCCACGATCGTCCTGAACTCGCACCAGCTTGCGGAAGTCGAGCGCGTGTGCGATCGCGTCGTCTTCATCGACCATGGGCGGCTCACCCGCTCGGAGACGCTGCGCGGCGAGACCGCTTCGCGGCGCCGCGCGATCGTGCGCGTCCCCGAGACCCGGATCGCCGAGGCCCACGCCGCGCTTGCCGCCGTGGGGATCGCGGCCGAGCCGGGCCCGGAGGGATCCCTGCGGCTGGCCGAGAGTTCCGACGCCGACGTCGCGAAGGCGGTCAAGACGCTGGCACTCGCGGACGTTCCGGTGCTCGAGGTCCGCTCCTCGGCCGAGCTCGAGGAGCTCTTCCGGGCCGGGGGGTCCCCGTCGTGATCGAGATGGTGCGCCGCTTCCTGCGGCAGCGGTTCTCCAACGTCGGTGTCGTGATCGCTCTGTCGGCGCTGGCCCTGCTCCTGGCGCCGCAGATCGCCGGTTCGGGCGGCCAGTCGAGCCTCGACGGCGTCTCGACGCTGGCCCTCATCATCCTCGCGGCCGGCTGCGTCGCCCGGGACGCGTCGGGCGGGGCGCTCCAGATGATCCTTTGCCGGCCGATCCGCCGCAGCGACTACCTGCTCGGCAGGTACCTCGGGATCCTCCTGGCGTTCGCGCTGTTCCTCGTCGCGTCGGCGGCGCTCGGGATCGCGTTCGCGCGCGGGATCATCCCTCTGCTCGGAGGTCAGGCCCGGCCCGTGGAGTTCGCGGCGCTCGGGGCCCAGCTGACCGCGACGTTTCTCGGGGGCCTCGCCACGGCCGCGACGATCCTGCTGCTCTCGACCTTCCTGCCGGGCTACGGCGACGTCCTCGGCTTCATCCTCCTCACGCCCCTTTCCGCCCTTCCGGACGTGGCCGGACAGGTCCTGCGCGCGCCCTGGCTTCAGAGAGCCGGGAAGATCCTGCGCGAGAACCTGCTGCCTTCGCTCGACTGGACCGCCGTGCTCCACGGCCGCGATCCGCTCGGCGAGGCGAGCGGCCGCTGGGTACTCGCGGTCGTCGTCTCCCTCATCGCGGCCCTCGTGATCTTCAGCCGACGGGAGTTCGCCTATGGACAGGACTGACGCCGCGCTGCCCGATCCCGCGGCCGCGCCGCCCTCACGGTCACAGTCGCAGTCGCGGCTGTCGCCGGTCCTCGCCTGGGTCCTCCTCGCCGCGGTCCTCTTCCGCATCGTGACGGCCGTCATGAGTCGCGGCACGGGCGAAAATTCGGTCGGTCTCGTCCAATGGCAGCCGCGCGAGCGGGCGGGCGCTCTCGCGAAGGCGAGCGGCAAACCGATCCTCTACGATTTTGGCGCGGCCTGGTGCGAGCCCTGCAAGCTTCTCGATCGCGACTGGGCGGATCCAACCGTCGCGGCGAAGGTCAACGGCGCCTTCGTGCCGACGCGGATCACCGACCGGCAGCGCGAGGACGGCCGCAATCCCGAGGACGTCGCCGAGCTCATGCGCCGGTTCGAGATCGTAGGCTTTCCTGCGGTCGTCGCGGCGGCACCCGACGGCCACCTGCTCGGAAAGCTCGAGGGCTACGCCGGCAGGGAGCGGCTGATGCGTTTCCTGGAGAACCCGACCACGAGCGAGTGAGGCCGGCCGCCTCCCCCGGGAACGCTAGTCCTCCTCGTCCTCGTCGAGCCGGCCTCCCGTCTTGACCGCCACGGGCCCGTTCTCCGTCGAGAGACGAACGATGACCGGGCCGGCGCCGAGCTCGAGCTTCTTGTGGTCGTCGTCCCACGTGCGCCGCACGCCGCCGCAGGCGTCGCCGCGGCACGAAAACGGCGAGTGGCCGAGCGACTCGACGCTCGTCCCGGACCGGTAGCCCGCCGGAACGGCGAGGGTCACCGGCCCGTTGACGGCTCGGGCATCGAGGCCCTCGCCCTTCCAGGCGGACCCCGAAAGCGCCACCGCGATGGGCCCGTTCTCCGTCGAGAGACGCAACTTGCCTCCGTCGCCCCGGGCCGAGATCGGCCCGTTCTCCGCGCGCGCATCGATGTCGCCGGCCGAGTCGGTCACCGAGATCGGGCCGTTCTCCGACCGGACGGTGACGCGGCCGGAAAGTCCCGACAGCGCGATCGGGCCGTTGTCCGCCGAGAGCTCCATTGCCGCGCCCTTCGGCGCATGGATGATCAGGTACCCGACCCAGTCCCCCGACGGCCCGCGGACCGACAGCGTGCCGCTCTCGCGCGACACGGAGATCGCGTCGAGCCCGGCTTTCGAAGGAGCGGCCTTGCAGACGAGGACCTCGAAGTCGGCGCGGTCGGTTCCATGCACGCTGGCGCCGGAATGCTCCGGGACGTGGACGCGAAGGGGTTTGCCGGCATCCGCCGCGAACGTCAGGCGCTCCTCGGCGCGGACGCCCGGACGGTCGTCGAACTCGACACGGATGTCGCTGCAGCTTGCCGGGTCGCCGTCGTCGTGGATCGAGACGTTCCCTCCCCCGTGGTGGCCGGCGCGGGCCGGCGCCGCCGCGAGCAGAAGGGCCGTCGCCAGGGCCGTTGCGGAAAGCGCGCGGGTCATCGTCATGTCGTCCTCCCCCTCCTGAGACGGCGAAAACCCGGGGAGGTTTCGCTCAAACCGGGATCAGTCTTCCGCGACGACGACCGGCCCCCCGTTGCGAACGAGCGCCACGGCGGCGCCCTCGGCCTCGGTCAGGGGCTTCTCCCACCACTCGCCGTTGCGGCTGCCGAGATCCGCGTAGAGGCCGGCCGGAAGGACGCCGACCGAGCGGTTGCGGCCGGACTGTTTGGACAGGTACATCGCGCGGTCGGCGAGCTTCAACACCTCGGTGAACGCGAAGGTCCGCGTCGAATCGGGGTACCACGGGAAGGGCGCCCACCCGACCGAGCAGGTGCGCCGGACCTTGTGGCCCCCGCCGAGGTCGAAGGGGTCGGAGCCGACCGACTGCATGACGCGTCCGGCGAGCACGTCGCCGCGCGAACGGTCGGCGTCGCGCGAGATGAGCAGGAACTCCTCGCCGCCCCACCGGATCAGGCGGTCGGAATCGCGCACGACGTGCGTCAGGCGCCGGGCCACCTCGGCGAGGACGCCGTCGCCGCGGTCGTGGCCGTACTCGTCGTTGATCTCCTTGAAGTGGTCGATGTCCACGATGTAGAAGATCAGGTCGCAGTTGCGAGGGCGGTTTTGCGCCGGCGTCGAGTGGACCCGCAGCGTGCGGTTGACGTCGTCCTCGATCACGGTCGAAAAGAACCGTCGGTTTGGGCACCCGTCAGGGCGTCGGTGAAAGAGGCTTCTCGCAGCTCGCGGTTGGCCGCGGCGAGCTCGGCGCTGCGCGCCGCGACCGCTTCCTCCAGGCGCCGCCGCTCGGCCTCGAGGTGCCGGGTCCGCCAGCGCACGACGGCCACGAGCAGGCCGGCCGTCAGGAGCACCCAAAGAACCCGGGCCCAGATCGTCTCCCACCAGGCCGCCTTGACCTCGAGCTGGACGACCGCCGGAACGCGGGACACCTTGCCGTCGGCGGCGACGCACAGGACCTCGAAACGGTAGCTGCCGGTCGGGAGCGCCGGAAAGCGGGCCTCGGTCAGCTCGGTCTCGGTGTACTGGTCGACGAGGCCGACCATGCGGTGCCGATACCGCACGCGGCGCGGCTCGATGAACGTCAGGCCCGACCAGGACACGCTGAAATTGCGCTCGCCCGACTCGAGCCCGACAGGCCGCACGACGTCCAGTTGCCGGTCGCCCGCCTGCGCCGCCGTGATCACGATGGGGGGCGGCGGTTCCGGGGCCGGCGTGGTGCCGGCCTGGAAGCGGATGAGGCCGCGGCTCGAGCCGAGCCAGACGGTCCCGTCCGCCTCGGCGAAGAACGCGTTCTGGTCGAGGTCGTCGCTGACCATCCCGTCCGGCTTCCCGTAGCGGACGGCGTGCTTCCAGTCGGGACCAAACACGTCGGCGCCGGTTCCCGTTCCGATCCAGACCGCGCCCGACGCGTCGCGCCCGAGCAGGACGACCTTGTTCGAGACGAGGCCGGACTTCACGTCGATCGGCCGCACGGTGAGGCGGTCGCCCTCGATGATGATCTTCGCCGCGCCGATCGATTCCCGGTAGGCGACGACGGCGCTGCCGTCGGCCGCGAAGACGAGCGAGGACAGAAAGTTCTCCTTGAGCCCGTCGCGCGTCGAGAACCTGCGGGGCGACGGTCCCGTCAGCCGCAGGAGCCCGTCGCGGCTGGTCGCATACAGGGTTCCCGAGGGATCCTCGGCAAAGGCGCGCACCTGGTCGGGCTTGTCGGGGCCGAGAGTGACCCGCTCGAAGGTCGTCGCCGACGATCCCGCCGGCAGCCGGTAGAGCCCCTCGACGGCTCCGACCCACACCTCGCCATCGGGGCGGACGTGGATCGCGCCCACGCGGAACTGTTCGGCCGTCAGGTCGGGCGCCGCATACCTCTTGACCTTGCCGTCCGGCAGGAATCGCGTGACGCCGCCCGGCCAGGACCCGACCCAGAGGCTGCCGTCGTCCGCGGCGGCGAGGGCGTTGACCGTGTTGCCTCCGAGGCCATCGTTGACGTCGTAGTTTCGGACGTCGCCCGTGCGCGGGTCGAGGCGGTTCAGTCCCTGCTCGGTTCCGACCCAGATCGGTCCCGGCCCGGGTCCGATCTTCTGGCGAGCGACGGACCACACGACCTCCTGGGACAGGCCGTCGGACCGCGTCCAGTTGGTGAACTCGCCGCGGCCGAGCCGCCGGTCGAGCCCTCCGCCGAGCAGCCCGACCCAGAGCGAACCCTCGCGGTCCACGAGCGCGGTGAGGGCGGCGTCGGAAGCGAGGCCTTCCCGGCGCCCGATCAGGCGCCAGGCGCCCTTCTCCTTGTAGGCGAGGCCCCGCACGGTCGGCACGAGCAGCTCGCCCCGATCGTCGAAGGCGAGGCGGCCGACCTCGCTCGATTCCGGCAACCCTTCGTCGTCGCGCTCGAAGCGCTGGGCTCCGCGGGGAAGAAGGTAAAGGTGCTTGACGGTTCGGACCCAGAGGCGCCCCGGCGCGTCGGTCTCGACGTCGTCGAGCGTCTCATCGGCGGGCAGCCCGCGCGGCCGGCCGAACTCGACGACCCGCCCGGACTCCTTGCGGAAGAGGAGCCCTCCGCGGGCGAAGTAGAGAGCGCCGGCGGCATCCACGTGGACGCCGCCCACCGGACCCTCGCCGAGCGCGTTGGCCTCCTTGTCCCACTCGTATCGGTCGTTCTTGCCTGAATAGAGGCCCCGATCCGTCCCCACGTAGACCGTGCCGCCGGCGTCCGACGCCACGCCCTGGTGGCTGATGGCGAACGGCCCGAGGCCGGCCTTCTCGTCGATCACGACGAACCGGCCTCCCACGAACCGCGCCAGGCCCGCCCCCGTCGCCGCATAGAAGCGTCCCTCGGCCGTCTCGTAGATCTGGTAGATCCGCGTGCGCGGCAGGCCCTGCTCGCGGCTGAATTTCTTGAACTGGCGGCCGTCGAAGCGAAAGAGCCCGTCGTCCGTCCCGGCCCAGAGGTAACCGATGCGGTCCTGCAGCACGCATTCGACCGACGGGTCCACGAGACCGTCGTCCTGGGCGTACGTCCGGAACATGAAGCGCCCGAGAAAGGACGGCTCTCTGGCGGCTGTCGACGGCGAGGGCGCGCCAGATGCCGCTCTGGCCGCCAGGGCGAGCGCCGCGGCGAAACACAGTCCGCCGAAGACGAGCCGCAACCCGGAGGCTCCTTTTTTGCGTGAGATTCGCACGTCTGTATTTGGCAGCGACCGCCGCCATTATAGGGTCGGCCGCGGTCCGACGCGGGACTTCAGGTCCGAGGGTCGGCCGAATCCCGCAAGACGCCGCGGGCCGGCGCCGGAGGGGCTTGCGCCGGACCGACGAAGAACGGACCCGTGACGCTCTTCGGGTTCGAGCGGATGTCCGCCGGCGTTCCCTCGGCAATGAGCCTGCCGCCGGCCTCGCCGCCGCCCGGACCGAGCTCGATGAGCCAGTCGCAGGCCTCGAGAAACCCGAGGTTGTGCTCGACCGCGAGCACGGAGTGTCCCCGCGCAATCAGGCGCCGCAGTGTCGCGAGCAGCCGATCCACGTCGCGGGCGTGGAGACCGGTCGTCGGCTCGTCGAAGAGGAAGAGCGCGCCGCGCGAGGCCGCCGGACGGATTCCCAGGAAGGCCGCCAACTTGAGCCGCTGCGCCTCGCCGCCCGACAGTGTCGCCGTCGGCTGGCCGAGGCGCACGTAGCCGAGACCGGCTTCGAGCAGGGGCTCGAGCCGCCGCACGATCTTCTCTTCGGCCGCGAAGAAAACGGCCGCGTCCTCCACGGTCATGTCGAGCACGTCGTCGATGTTCTTTCCGCGCAACCGGACCGCCAGCACCCGGGCCTGGAAGCGCCTCCCGTCGCAGACCTCGCAGCGGACCGTGACGTCGGCCAGAAACTGCATGTCGATCGTCTGCCAGCCCGTGCCCCGGCACGCCTCGCAGCGCCCGCCGACGGAGTTGAACGAGAAGTCCCGCGCGGTGATGCCGCGGGTGGCGGCCCTCCCCGACCGCGCGAAGAGCTGCCGGATCTCGTCCCACGCCTTGGTGTAGGTCACCGGGTTCGAGCGCGCCGAGCGGCCGAGCGGGCTCTGGTCGACGAGGAGCAGGTCCGAGATCGCCTCGAAGCCGTCGACGCGGTCGTGCTCCCCGACCTCGAACTGCGCCGCGCCCTTGATCCTCCGCGCGTACGCATTGTGCAGAACCTCGCGCAGAAGCGTCGACTTGCCCGAGCCCGACACGCCGGCGAGCGCGACGAGGCGCCCGAGCGGAATCCGGACCGTGAGGTCGTGCAGGTTGTGCTGTCGAGCGCCCACGATCGTGACCGCGCCCTCGGCACGGCGAAACGGGACGACGCGTGGACCCGACGGACGCGGCACGTGGGCGGGGCCGTCGCGGGAGGTCGGGCGCGGCTCCCGGGCCGACGCAAGGCGGCGGCGCAGCAGCTCGCCGGTCGCCGAGTCCTTGACGCGGGCGAGGGCGCGCGGGGTCCCGGCGAAGAGGACCTCTCCGCCGCGGCTGCCGGCCTCCGGGCCGAGGTCGATCACGTGGTCGGCCGACTCGATCGCCTCGGGATCGTGCTCGACGACCACGACGGTGTTGCCGCGGTCCGCCAGTCGGCGCAGGATCGCGAGCAGCCGCCGCGTGTCGATCGCGTGCAGGCCGATCGTCGGCTCGTCGAGCACGTAGAGAGTCCCCGTCAGCGCCCCGCCGAGGGCCGAGGCGAGGCCGATGCGCTGCGACTCACCGCCGGAGAGTGTCCGCGCCGCGCGCGACAGCGTCAGGTAGTCGAGTCCCACGTCGTTCATGTAGCGCACGCGCGCGCGCAGTTCCGCGACGACCGAGGAGAGCCGTTCCTCCTCCGGGGCGAGAGCGAGAGCTCGTCGAAAAACACCCTGAGCTGCGCCAGCGAGAGGTCCGTGAGCTCGGCGATCGTCCGGCCTCGGAACCGGACCCACAGCGCCGGCGGGGCCAGGCGCGCGCCGCGGCAGGCGTCGCAGAGCGTGTACGCCCGGTACCGCGCGAGGAGCACGCGGACGTGGATCTTGTACCGCTTGGTTTCCAGCCAATCGAAGAACCCCTGGACGCCGTAGAAATCGCCGCGTCCCCCGATGAGCACCTCGCGCTCGTGCGCGGACAGGCGCGAGATCGGAACGTCGGTGCGGACCGAGTATCGCCGGCAGGCGCGGAAGAGGTCGTCGTAGGCGGACTCGTAAGCCGGCGTGTTCCAGGGCGCGATCGGACGGTCGGCCAGCGTCAGGCTGCGGTCCGGAATCGCCTTCTCGAGGTCCACGCCGATCACACGGCCGAACCCCTGGCACGCCGGGCACGCGCCGAGCGGCGAGTTGAACGCGAACAGAGGCGGCGTCGGATCGCGGAACTCGCGGCCGCACCGCGGGCAGTGCAGTCCGCGCCGGAACGTGCGCACGCGGCCGTCCATCCGCGCCTCGAGCGACCCGGCCAGCGCGAACGCGGTCTCGGCGGCGGCGGCGAGCTCGGGCCGCGAGGCCGCTCCGACCACGAAGCGGCCCACGACGAGGCGCAGGCGGCCCTCGCCGTCGACCAGCTCCCCGGCATCGTCGCCGATCTCGACGACCTCGCCCGCCGCCGACAGGGCGCGGAAGAATCCGGCCCGCCTGTACTCGCCGAGACGGGCGGCGTCCGATGGCCCTTTTTTCCTTCGCGGAGCGGGCGCCGCGGGATCTTTCCAGACGAGCGGCGCGACGAGCACCGCGCGCGCGCCGTTTTCGGCCGCGCAGAGCTCCTCGACCGCCCGGTCGACGCCGCCCGGTACCGCCGGGACACCGCAGTCTGGGCAGGAGGTGGTTCCGCCGTGAGCGAAGAGCAGGCGCAGCGAATCCTGGATCTCGGTCTGCGTCCCGACGGTCGAGCGCGCATTGCGCACGCCGTTCTTCTGTTCGAGGGCGATCGCGGGCGGCACCGGCTCGATCGAGTCCACGTCGGGCCGGTCGAGCCGCTCGAGGAACTGCCGGGCGTATGTCGAGAGCGACTCCGCGTACCGGCGCTGGCCCTCGGCGTAGAGCGTGTCGAAGGCGAGCGAAGACTTGCCCGAGCCCGACACGCCGGTCACGACCGTGAGGCGGCCCAGCGGAATGTCCGCGGAGATGTTCTTGAGATTGTGGGTCCGCGCGCCGCGGATGCGGATGGGCGAGGGTCGGACTCGGGGAGGATGGGGCTTTTTCACGAATTCACCGAATCGGTGAATCTATCAGACCCCGTCCGTCGCTAACCGCCGCCGTGAACCGGGCACAGGGTCGTCGGAGCCGTCCCCTCGATGAACACCTCGGACGTCCTCTGCGGGCAAGCCGGCGCCGCGAGGAATCCCGTCGTCGGATCGATCTCCGCCGTCACGATGTCGGAGGGAACGGGAAAGTCCTCGCCGAAGAACTGGCCCGGCACCGAACGGGAGAAGTCGGCGAAGATCGGAACGGCCGCCTGCGTTCCCGACAGGTTCAGCCCGCGATTGTCGTCGTACCCGACCCAGACCGCCGCGAGAAACCGCGGCGAGTACCCCACGAACCAGGCGTCGCGGCCATCGTTCGTCGTGCCCGTCTTGCCCGCGAGCACGCCTTTCAGGCCCTTGCTCCGGGCCGCGGCGGCGGTGCCGTGGTCCACGGCCCCCTTGAGGATGGAATTGACGAGGTACACCGCGTCGGCAGGCAGTGCGGGGGCGAGGGTCGCGGCCTTGCGGTCGAGAACCGTGCCGTCGCCCGTCATCACGCCCACGATGGCGTTGGGCGCCACCCGCACGCCGCTGTTGGCGAAGACCGCGTAGGCCCCCGCGATCTCCATCGGGGAGATCTCGAAAGCTCCGAGCGCGACCGAGGGATAGCCGCGCAAGCGCGAGCCGATGCCGGCCTCCCGCGCCGCGCCCAGCACGTAGGGCAACCCCGCGGTCAGAGAGACGCGGACGGTCGGAATGTTGATCGACCGCTCGAGGGCCTGGCGCGCGGACATCGGGCCGCGGTAGTCGCCGTCGTAGTTTCGCGGGGTCCACATCTCCTCGTCCGTCTTCTGCCCCCACTCGACGGTGATCGGTGTGTCCATGAGGATCGTTGCCGGCGTCAGCGGAGGATCGAGGTCGCGCCGGGAGAAGGCGGCGAGGTAGACGAAGGGCTTGAAGAGGCTTCCCGGCTGCCGGTGGGCCTGGGTCACGCGGTTGAACTGGGAGAGCCGGTAGTCGCGGCCGCCGACGAGCGCCCGCACGCTGCCCGTCTGGGGCTCGAGCACGATCAGCGCGCCCTGGAGGGGCGCCTGCTTCGAGGCCGAGGCCAGGCGTTTGTACGTCTTCTCGAGTCCTCCGAGGCCCTGCGTCACGGAGCGCTGCCCCGCCTGCTGGAGGTCCACGTCGAGCGTCGTGTAGATCTGCAGGCCCTCGGTCTGGAGCTGCCGGCCATAGCGCTCCGCGAGCTCCCCCTTGACGAAGTCCACGAAGTGGGGCGCGCGCGTCCGGTCCTCGACCCGGGTCTTCGGCGTGACGGGCTCCGCCACCGCGGCCCGCAGCGCGGCGTCGTCGATCTTCCCCTCCTCGAACATGAGGCGCAGCACGAGGTCGCGGCGCTGCGTCGTGCGCTCGGGGCTGCGAAACGGCGAATACGCGTTGGGGGCCCGGATCATGCCGGCGAGCGTGGCCGACTGGGCGAGGTCGAGGTCCGACACTTCGGTGCCGAAGTAGTAGCGCGCCGCTTCGCCCACGCCGGTGATGGCGATCGCGCCCCGCCGCCCGAGATAGATCTCGTTCAGGTACGCCTCGAGGATCTCGTCCTTCGAGTAGCGGGCGTCGAGGATCACCGCCATGACCGCCTCGGTGGCCTTGCGGCGGACGGTGCGCTCGGGGGAAAGGTAGAGGTTCTTGACGAGCTGCTGCGTCAACGTCGAACCGCCCTGCTTCATCCCGCCGGTCAGCGTCTTGAAGCCCGCCCCGAGCAGGCGCCGCACCGACACGCCCGTGTGGCGAAAAAAGTCCCGGTCCTCCGTCACGAGGATCGCATCCACGAGCGACTGCGGCGCGTCGGCGAGGCGGATGACCGTGCGGTCCTCGAGCTCCGCGCCGAACACCGACCCCAGCAGCTCGGGCTCGAGCGTCACGGCGGGCACCGGGTCGCCCGAAGCATCGGTCAGGGTCTTCACCCGCCCGCCGGCAAGGACCGCCCGGACGCGCTGTCCCGGAAACATTCGCCCCGGGTAGCGGAAGCCGCGCGTGTGGATCTCGAGGGCGTCCTTCTCGCGGCGGAAGTGACCCGGGCGTTCGGGCGCGGCGTCCGACTCCTGGTAGAAGAGCCGGCCGAGCTTGGCCGTCAGGCCCGCGATCGACGTGGTGTCGCCCGGGCGCAACACGTACAGGTCGGAGTAGATCCGCGACGGCAGGTTCCAGCGGCGGCCGTCGAAGCGCGCGACGACGCGTGTCGTGAAGTACGCAAGGCCGAGGACTCCGGCAAGCAGGATTCCGCCGAAGACCCCGAGGATCGGCAGGCGGTGGCGGTACACCCAGACCGGAAGCGAGACGAGCCGCGCCGGCGGCGTTTCGTCGTTCACGGCGGGAGGATAACGTCATAACATCCCGTCCGCTTGGCGAAGAAGCGGCGCAGACAGGAATCGATCGCTCCGCCCGCCCGCGCCGGCATCGGAGCGGTCGTGGCCGCCGCGGTGCTGTCGGCCGTCCTCGCGGGAACGGCGCTCGTCGTGGACACCGAAGCGGGCGCCGCGTTCGACGCTCCCAAGCGGCTGATCGCGCTGGTCGGCACGGCACTGGCAGCCGCCGCGGCCCTCGCCTTCTTCCGCCGCGGCGACGGTCCCGCGGCACGGCCCTGGATCGCCGGACCCGCCTCGCGGCGGATGGCCCTGGGGCTGGCAGCGGCGGCCCTGCTCCTGGCTTTCCTCGCCGCCCTCGCCTCGCCGCGGCGGGCACTGTCGCTCGATGCCATGCGGGCTCTCGCGCTCTACGCCCTGCTTCTGCCGCTTGGCGCCTCCCGGGCCATCGAGAAGGGAAAGGCGTGGCTGACCGGAACCTTTCTCGCGGTGACCGCGGTCAACGCCGTCGTGTCGATCCTCGAGAGCCGGGGGCTGTTCCACCCGTTTCCGCTCGAGACGTTCGGTGACCGCCAGGAGACCGGCGCTTACGCCGGCAACGTCGGATACCTCGCCATCACGCTCGCCTTCGGCGCGGTTCTCGCGCTCGGAATCCTCCTGACCTCCAGGCGCGCCGGGGTCCGCCTGGCGGCGGGCGGAGCGCTCGGGCTCTTTGCGCTGACCCTGCTCGTCAACCGGAACCTCACCGCCCTGACCTCGACGCTCGCCGGCGCGGGCGTGCTCCTCGTCGTGCTCTACGGGCGCCGCGCCGCGCTGCCGATCGCCGCCGCCGTCCTGGCGGCCGTGATCGGCGTCGTCGGCTACGCCCCCTTGCGCGACCGGGCCGGCGAAGCCGTCAACGCGGTGCGGCACGGCAACTGGGACGCGCTCGTCTCCTTTCGCGGCGGCGCCTGGGCGGCGGCCCTCGAAATGGTCCGCGAGCGGCCGCTCGCGGGATTCGGCCCCGGCACCTTCGCCGCCGAGTACGTCCCGCACCGGCTCGCCGCGGAGATCCGGCTGCGCCGCCAGTTCGTCGCCCCGCTGCTGACGAGCTCCTACGCCGAGTCGCACTGCGACTACCTCCAGGTCTTCAGCGACGCCGGTGTGCCGGCGGGCCTCGCCGTGCTCGGCGCGGTCGGATGCCTGCTGGCCGCGGCCGGCACCGCCGCCTTGCGGAGGAAGACTCCGGAGACCGTCATCCTCCTCGCCGTGCTCGCGGCCGGCGCGACCGCCGCGCTGACGTGGTTCCCGCTCCAGCGGCCGGTGACGGCCGTCCCGATCCTGCTGGTGGCCGGGCGCGCGTGGCGGGTGTCGGCCTCGGACGCGTCCCGGGACACGGAGGACGCGCCATGAGGCGGTCGCTGGCGCTGGCGTTCGCGGCGGCGGCCGTGGCGCTGGCGTGGCCCGAGATCCCCCGCTACGCGGCCGAGAGGCGCGTGGGCTATGCGACCAACGCGTTCCGCGCACTGCTCGACCGCGCGGGCGACCCGGAGACCGCCCGGAACATCGCGGCGGTCGGCGGCACGGCCCTCCTGGCGACGGCCCATCTGCCGGGAGACCCGCGGCCCTGGGTCCTCGCGGCGTCGTCGTGCCTGGTGACGGGGCGGCCGGAGAAGGCGCTCGAGTTCTACCGCGAGGCCTTCGCCACCGGAGAGCGCGCCGAGATCGATTTGAACCTCGGCCGCGCGTACGCGATGTTGAGGCGCGAGGACAGCGCACGCGCGGCCTACCTGCGCGCCGGCTGGATCAGCCCCGAGATCGTGGCGTCGTTGCCGCCGTCCGCGAAGGACCTGGCTCTCGCCGGGGTCGCCCGGCTCGCCGAAGAGTTGCGCCAGGGACGGCTCGCCGCGCCTCCGCCGCTGCCGGAAGAGGAGAGGCGCTAGGCGCGCTACGCCCGGTCCCGAAAGATCGCGCTCGAGTAAACCCCCCAGGCGTGCAGCTTGTAGAGCAGCATCGTCTTGAGAATTGCGAGCCCGTAGCGCACCGAGGGGCCGAAGGCGATCTGGGACGCTTCGTCGAAGTAGCGGGTCTCGATCGGGATCTCGTGGATCCGCAGCCCCTTCGCCATGCCCTGCGCGATGATCTCGGTGTCGAACACGAAGCCGTCCGAGTTCGCCTCCAGGTTGACGGCCTCCAGGTACTTGCGGGTGTAGGCGCGAAAGCCGCTGTGGTACTCGGTCAGGTAGATCAGGAACGTCGCGTTTTCGATGGCGGTCAGCAGGATGTTGCCCATGTACTTCCACTTCGGCATGCCGCCCTGGATGGGCCGGCCCCCGAGCATGCGGCTGCCGAACGCCGCGTCGTAGCGGCCGTCGGCGAGGGCGTCGAGCAAGTGCGGGATGACCGTCGGGTCGTACTGGTGGTCGGGGTGCACCATGACCACGATGTCGGCGCCGCGCTCGAGAGCCGTCCGATAGCAGGTCTTCTGGTTGCCGCCGTACCCGCGGTTCTTCGGGTGGACGACGACGTGGATGCCGAGCCCCTTCGCGATCTCGACCGTGCGGTCGCGCGAACGGTCGTCCACCAGGATGATGTCGTCGACGTGCGCCTTCGGCACGTCGGCGTAGGTCCGCTCGAGCGTCTGCTCCGCGTTGTACGCGGGCATGACGACCGCGACCTTGCGCCGAACCGGCGCCTCAGATCCCACGGCGCGTCAGGACGACCGGCAGCGTGCGCAGGAGGATCGCCAAGTCGAGAAAGAAGGACCAGTTGTTCAAGTAGGCGAGATCGTAGCGCAACTTGATGTCGGGCTCGGTCGTGTACTCGCCGGAGATCTGGGCGAGGCCCGTCAGCCCCGGGCGCGCGGCATGGCGCAAGCCGTAACCCGGAACGGTCTCGGCGAATCGCGAGGAAAACTCGGGGCGTTCCGGCCTCGGGCCCACGAGGCTCATGTCGCCGCGCAGCACGTTCCAGAGCTGAGGGATCTCGTCGATCCGCGCCCCGCGCAGGGCTCGGCCGATCGCCGTGATGCGCGGATCGTCGGCCGTGGCGAGCACGGCGCCGGTCTCGACCTCCGCGCCCTCGCGCATCGTGCGCAGTTTCCACAGCTCGAAGTGCCGGCCGTCGCGGCCCACGCGCGTCTGCCGGTAGAACACGCCTCCCCGCGAGGTCCCGGCGACGAGCGCGGCCGCGAGCCCGAGTCCCGGCGCCAGCAGGACGAGCGCCGCCGCGGACACGGCCGCGTCGAAGCCGCGCTTCAAGGCTCCGGCCGCGCCGTCGAGGGGACGCACGCGCGCCTCCAGCAGCGGAAGGTCTCCGACGATGCGGAAGCGCAGGCGCCCGATCATGGTCTCGAAGGGCGAGGGCCAGACCAGGAGGTCGGCGCGCCACCCCGGCGGAATGCGCTCCGCGATCTCGTCGCGCCACCACGACGCCTCGGGCGTGAGGATGACCTCGTCCACGGCGCGCGCCTCGACGATCGCGAGGAGATTCTCGACGGGGCCGAGCGCCGGGAGGTCGGCCGGCCCCTCGTCGCCCTGGCCCACGATCCCGACGAGCTCGACACCCGTCCACGAGTGGCGCCGGATCGTGTCGGCGATCAGGGCTGCCGCCGGGCCGCCCCCCACGATCAATGCGCGGCGCCGCGGCTGAGGGTAGATACGGTCGAGCGCGGCGCGCCACAC
>Ga0210402_10002199_pt1 | contig 19186 bp, 20 predicted proteins | sample IncBWC7MmetaG_FD_161055 | JGI IMG/M metagenome (GOLD analysis project Ga0210402, IMG submission 161055) | Forest soil microbial communities from Barre Woods Harvard Forest LTER site, Petersham, Massachusetts, United States - Inc-BW-C-7-M | ecosystem: Environmental > Terrestrial > Soil >... | reverse complement strand
TCCTTCCCCGAAAACCTCTTCGCCGGGTCTATAGCCACTTCCTCGAAGCTATCCGTGTGCGTCTCATAGACGACATTGCGGAAGCCTCTACAAAGACTACTCGGGGCATTCCAAGACAGGTAAAACGACTCAAGGGCGGATTTTTGTTAGGTCCCCCTTTGGGTTCTAGTGAATGGGGCGTGGGGTGGGAATATCGTGCTATTGCTAGGTTTGTCATTCTACCCCACTGTTCAATAACTTACTAATCAACCAAATGTCAATGTCACAGACCGCTAGTATACTGCCATCTTCAAATCCATCTCTCCCTCACACCCATAAGATTGACAATCCACCCAATCCTCCTCCCAACCCCCTTTCTCCCCCTCCTTGTTTCCCTCCCTCTTCCTCCCGGATCTCCCATAACCCTCTTGCCTCATGGTACCCCCGCTTACTTCCTCACTACATACACTGGCCCCACCTATGCTCTCACCAAGCAGTTTCAGGACTCCCTTTGGGGAATGGGCGTTGGTGATTGGGAGAACGATCCGCCACCTTATGGAAATTCGTTTGAGTATCGGTCTCAAAACCATGATCAGAGGAAACCTTCTGAACGACAAAACCATCCCACAGCCCGACATAAACCAACGTACATAATAGCGTGGATTAATGTGGAGAATAAACAAGGTGAAGACAAAGGGATAAACATCATCTACCCAACCCGGCTCTGTGCCTCCTTTGTCCCTTCTTCGTCCTCTGCCCGCCCCTACCATAGGCAAGCCCTGAAATATATTCCGGAGCTACCTGTTCAGCTTCAGCCCTCACCCCAAGTCCCTTCCGCCCCACCTCCATCTACATCATTTTCCCGCCCCATCATAGACAACTCAGCCAACTCTCCCGACATCGAGGTGCAGGACCCCATTGCCCATCCGGATCTCGAGCCCGACCCTCACATCCGCTCGTGTCCGATACTCTCAACACATCCCACGATAGACTCCCTCCGCGCATTCCGCACCCTGACACTCTCCAAATCCAAAGACGTCAGGCACGTCGCAACTGAAGTGGGGGGATATGTCGATGCCGTAGCCAGGGAGCGAGAACGTGAACGAGAGAGGCTGAAACGGGAGCGGGAAGGTGGGGGTTCGCCACGATTGGCGAGGACTACGACTGCTACACCTGCACCGGTTCCCACGCCTAATGCCGTAGATACATCTGCATCTACCACAGGTGTCCTCCTTCCCTCAATAGCATCTCAGTCTACACCGACTAATCAGGCTCATTCTGGAGCAGGGCCCAGTCAACAACCCCAGCAGCAGCACCTCCCAAGTCTGAATTTTTACCCCTCTCCGCCTCAGACGAACCCACCGCCTACCGTACCCTCCGACGACATGCAGACCTCTCCAGTAGTGGTGAACGTGGCAGAACTCCCATCGACTGCCGCCTCTGTCCCATCCGATGTCCCTGCTCCACCCCCTCCCGACGCCTCATCCTCTACAACCGGCCCGCCCCCATCCTCCACACCTACATCATCATTCGACCCCTTCGGAAACATTGACCCCACCTGGTCCCAACCCTCCCAATCCACCAACAATGATTACCTTGGTATGACCATAGGCATGGACATCGGCATGGATTTTGGCATGGATATGGGCATGGGATTTGGCATGAACATGGACTCTATTACCAGTGGTGGCGGCGGCGGCGGCGCATACGACGACCGCCGCGTGGGCATGGATTATGAGGATGCATTTACGGATGACGATTACAGTTTCTTTGATCAACCGTCGCGTACTAATGCGCCTTCTGCTCCCCTAGTTTCTTCCCATCCCTCACTGGAACATTCAGGCTCAGGCTTGACGCCTGCTGCGGGCCCGGCACCTCTGGGTGTGGGCATGTCACCACCGCTCTTCGGTGATATACATCTCGCCGGTCCTGGGCCACCACATCCCCGCCATCAACATTCTTCGCCGTGGGCGCCAAGTGGACTAGCAGAAGTGTTCACACAGCGGTTCTCCGACCACGTGGATGCTATCCACCCCGATTTGCTTCCTCCGTCCCCTTGGCATACCCCAGAAAGTCATTTGGCACCTGCAACGCCCAACGTGCAGTTGACAAATGAATATGATTCAGCAGGTAGGGTTCTGAGCACGAGTGCAAGATACGGTCCTAGTGTATTCGATCCTATCCCGTTCGCACCGAGCCATAGGGCGGCAGATGGGAAGTACGCAGTGGGGAAATTCGCACTGCCCAGCCCCCCTGATGAGGAGGACAGAACAGAGCCGCTGAATTTGTCGAATTCCGATGCTTCTCCAACTTGCTGGCGCTCCAGGTATGACGCGAAGACTGATCCGCGGATTGGGGTTGTGCGCAAGTTGAAGCGAAAAACAGTATTCACGCAGGGGGGCAGGGAGAATGTCAAGATGTCGCCTGCTTGGGTGAGGGAACACGAGGATTGGGAAAGGAGTACCATGGATAAGGAGGGCGAGGTTGAGGATGTCAAGTCCGAGATAGAATCAGAGGATGAGGAAATGGAGGAGAGCGAGACTCCCTTGTTGTCGAGACCGTCAACACCGCTGCCTGCATACCTTCCCTTGGGCCCAACCTTACTTCACACTCAATTCCAACACTCACACCTGTTACCTCTCAGCACGTCTCTCCGTCCCCCAGGTGCGGCGGTTGCCCCCACGAACATTACTGCAGCCGCTGCTGTGACATCCGTTCCTACCCCAGTGTCCCCAGCCGCAACGATGGGTGCAGCGTCGGAGAAGTCGAAGTCACTGGAGGCAGCTGCATATACGGTAGCGAGAGAAGTTGTAGAGAACAGTATCTGGGCTGAAGCATGGCGGGCGAATACCTCGGGATCGAAACCCGCTTCGGATGTATGGCCAGCGGATGTTGCGATCGTCACGCAGCTCTTAGAAGCTGTGCCCGCTTTAGGAGGTCCTTTGGACCTGGCTACCTTCTTTGAACTCGGTATGCAACTGTTTTTCTTTTCTACCTTGATGTTGATTGTTTTTTTTTCTTTTTGCAGGGTCTTCGTCTGCAACATCCGATGCCAGTTCCAGTAGTCCACTCCAGACCCTGGAATCACCCATGATCTCGATAGGCAAGGGGGAAGCGGTGATACAAATTCTCCCCACTGCACTTCGATTTTGGGAGAAACTTGGGCTGGGACCAAGAGGTGGCAAGAAGGACGTTACTGCATTTGTTCTTTTTGAGGACGATGGCGAGGAACGACAACAACAAGTCGAGACTTGGCTTGCCGATGTATCCGCCACGTACAGTGTCAGTATCTTCATCTTATTTTTCATCAAACATACGCTAATTCGTTATGTGCAGGGTAAGCACCTGGGTGTACTGGTCCCTGGAAGTTGTAGCAGTTGTCCAAAAGATGGCATCGTCCCATTACGGTTTGATTCATCATTCCGCAAAAGCCTTGGTAAGAATATATTCATCTGAGACTCGCCTTAGTCTCACGTTTTTCTAGCCTCCTTTGTAGCAAGCCTACCCGCCCCCCAGTCTAGTCTTGTCTTCTACATTGTGACTCCGATCCCCACCATGACCCTCGCGTCCCCGCTCCTCCGCCAGGTCTTCTCCGCTGTCAAAAAAGCACTGAAAACATACTCGGAAGCCCAAATCCTCTTCCACTTCGTTCCGGAACAACTCATCCTCGGATCGATTGAGAACTCCTCAGCGCTCTACTCAAACGTCGAGATCCTTTGTTACTCAGTCTATGACCGGATCCTGCAACCAGTCGACCGACTCATGTCCCGACAGTTGACCGAACATGAGCGCATCCGGAATTATTTTCAAGATCCCGCGTTCACACTTGCGCGGCCAGTATACAACAAAGTTTCGTACGTGCGTGCTCCACACACCTCATTGGATGTGATGGACCGGCATACATTCTTGCATGTCGGGTATCAAATCAGCCCATGTGGAAAATGGATATTAGCTGCATGTGTGGACCAGAGGGGAGAAGCACATGATGTGGGGGTGTGGTTGACGCAAACACCCGGGGATGCAGGGGAGGAGGCACAATGCGCGGAACTGTATATGGTGGACAAAGTGTGGGAATTTGCGGTGCAGTTTGCCAAGAAGGCGAATATTGAATGGAGGATTGTGTTTGCAAAGCTTGGGGCAATGGGGGAGATCGAATTGGTCGGTGCGTGCTTTCTACATTTGTATATATTATTTAACCTACTGATAGTCATTACTAGCATGGACGAGACATCTGGCGAGTGCTATCCTGACATGTCACGAGCTACCACCAATCCACATCACCCTCCTTTCCGTCGAACCGGACGCGCCCTGGACATTCATCCCCCCATCCCCAGATCCACATGCCACCTTCAAATCCCAAACCACCCCTCGCCGTTCATCCACCTCGTCATCATCATCCAAACACCATGTCTCCACTCCTCTCTTCGTCGATGTCTCAGCAACGACTTACGCCCTTTTCCCCACCATCCGCCTGCCATTGACCTCTCCTCCCACACCGGCTGATCTCGGCCTATCTCTCTCCTTCGTCCCTGAACATCCGTCAACTCCCCCTTCAGATGCCGACCCGATCTCCCCCATCCACGCCGTCCCACCCAACTCCGTAAACCCCAGCGACTCCCACTCCCTCCCACACCCCGTTCCTCTCCTCCCGTACTCCACGACAACCCTCATCCGCGTTCCCACCAACACCTCCCACACCTCCATCTCCATGCTGCATATCCACCTCCTCTTCACACTCAAGTCACCCGATTCCGCTACCAGTGACATTGATGGACGCTCAAATTTGCATGCCGACATAACGCGAAGCTACCACGATCTAGCCATCCTAACATGTTCACGTTGGAGACTGGGTGTGAACCCGATATTGCCGTTTCATCTTGCTGCTGTTTCAGCCATGCATATCGCCCTTGATCGAGACAGGGAAAGGGGCTTGGGGTTGACTGATTCTTGATTTTTGCCGTCGGACGTGGTCGAGATGTCTTGGTATTGGGACAATGATGTTGGATATATTGTTATACATGTGTCCTATCTTGCATTTTTTCTGATAGCTTAAATTATACATAAATCCATGTGTATCCATATAGACCTCGAGTTATTCTGTTGTTGTCATTTTGTTGTATTTATCTGTGGAATGCTAGAATTCTGTTCTGAGCAGGAAGGAAACTTATAAAGTTTGTAATTTGTATTGAATTACGAAACATTATTAACAAAGCTACTGAGTCTTCCTCTCCAACGCGTTATACCCCTTAGGCGCCTCAACCCTCAAAGGACTCTGAATACTTGCCAACGCGTTTATACCAGTCATGACAATTGGTACAAGGAGGAAGACCGTCACCAACAGCACCGTGATCAGACCAGGGGTCAGGAGCTGGTAGCGCTTTAGTATGCCGCCTTCTGGAAGAGTGGTGTTTGCATTGCTGAAGTTGGAGAGTTCGAGTACTGGACGCGAGGGGGGGACGATATCAGGGGTTTGGCGTTTAGAAACGGCAGGAGAAGGGGAGGAGCCAGTGTAAACTATGAGATATTTTGGGAAAGTGGATGTGAGGGTGGATAGTTCGCCTGAGAGACGGGATTCTAGATGACATATCATGTTTAGACAACGTAACCATTAATAATAATTGAATGTACCATGTTCAACCATCGCACTCTTCCTATCAACACTGCGCAAGTGCGGCATATTAATACACATGACATGCTTTGAGCCCTTCTCGAGAATGATGCCAGCCTGGCCTGGGGCGAAGTTGGCGAGACGGGAATTACAACGCGCCGACAGGGATTGGGCGATGGAATTGAGATCGACGGGCGAGTTGTTGGGCACGTAAGGAAACTGACGTGCAGAGGGGGCGGATGATATAGCTTTGGCCAGGTTGGAGGAGGGAGAAAGGGTGCGGAGATCAGATGCATGAAGCTGAAGGGTGTCGCGTCAATACATGGATTCATGGAAGGTTATTCAGTGAGACGACAGACCCCTGGTTGGTCGACAAGAACTATGGCGTCGTGATCGCACACATCGTCGTTAAAGAGAATACTCTCAAGGAGAGAAGCAGAATGAACAGAATTGGACAAGGTGGAAGGCAAGAGGTCGAGGATGCTGGAACTATAAGGGGTAGGTGCTGAATGTTAGTTTCTGGGTGGCTTGAACTGGAAATTTTTGTGTACCTATGAGACGACCATGCTACAATGGGGAGGGTATCTGAGAAAGCCAGAGCAAGTGGACACAAAGCTGCGAGAAGCACAAAACGACCAGCCATGATATTTCTGAGGAGGACCTGCGCACGAACTGGCTGGCAACAACTCAGGTCACGTGGAGAACTAGCTCGTCCGACCCCGTGATCGGCATTTCCGGTTCATGCCTGGTCCCGGTGCGCCAGTGATAGCCTGAAGATTTCTGGTGACCTTGCACGCTGTAACCATGTTTCGTGCAGCAATACGCACCCTCAATCCTCTTAGGGTTCGCCCTTTTACCCCAAACTCGGTCACGAGGTACTTCCCTTCTAATTTACCAAAACCGACCTAATATTGCGGCTTAGGAGTTTTGGTTCCTCACGATGTGTACGCTCCGAGAGTTCTCCGTTGAACTCGCTTGATACATTCACAGATGAGGAACAGATGCTGAGGGAAGCTGGTACGCATTTTCTCATTGTGAATGATCTTTGAATTTGTTTGGACCTTCCCACTATAGTTCAGCGATTCGCAACCGACGTGGTGGGTCCAAAGGTCCGCGAAATGGACGAAAATGAACAAATGGATCCACTCATCATCCAAGGCCTCTTCGACCAAGGCGTCAGTTCCCAATTGAACCCATCTCACTCCTGTCACTTATTGGAATGTATCATGACTGCTCCAGCTCATGGGGATAGAGACAAGCACAGAACACAGCGGCGCGGAATCCTCCTTTACCTCGGCCATCATTTGTATCGAAGAACTCGCTAAAATCGACCCCTCTGTCTCCGTCCTTTGCGACGTGCACAACACCCTTGTCAACACCATCTTCCGACAATACGGAAGCAAGGAACAGCAAGAAAAATGGTTGCCTCTCCTGGCCGAGTCAAAGGTTTAGTTCACGCTCCATTCTACCGCCGAATCCCATTCATTGTAGTTGTCCCCACAGCTCGGATCATTCTGTCTATCAGAACCCGCCTCTGGCTCAGATGCATTCGCACTCCAAACTCGCGCCAAAAAAGACGGCAACAACTGGATAATCAACGGCTCAAAGATGTGGATCACAAATTCCTACGAGGCTGAAATATTTCTCATCTTCGCAAATGTGTGTACGCCTGATATTACTTCTTCCGAGTTCTATAATCGACTTTTGTCTCATCATCGCATACAACAATTCACTCCCCAGATCGACCCAAGCAAAGGATACAAAGGCATAACCTGCTTCGTCGCCACGAAGGACATGGGCATCCAAATCGCAAAGAAGGAGCAGAAACTAGGAATCCGAGCGTCCTCAACATGTACACTCAACTTTGATGATCTCAAGATTCCCGCAGAGAACATTATTGGTGGCGAAGGCAAAGGATATAAGGTCCATTTGCCGCTCCAAGATAAACTCCATATTGACTGTCTTCCCATAGATTGCTATTGAGATTCTGAACGAAGGTAGTTACCCGTGATATGGCAGCCAACAAGCGAAATCGACACTCACTTCACGTTCTAGGCCGAATAGGAATCTCCGCCCAAATGCTTGGCCTCGCACAGGGCGCCTTCAACAAAGCCGTCCCTTACACCTACTCGCGTTCCCAATTCGGCCAACCCATTGGCACCTTCCAAGGCATGGCCTTCCAAATCGCTCAAGCCGCCATCGAAATCGAATCCGCGCGACTCCTCACGTACAACGCCGCACGCCGCAAGGAAGAGGGCCGACCATTCACGAAGGAGGCGGCGATGGCCAAATATTGGAGTAGTGTCGTGGCGCAAAAAGTGGCGGGACAAGCTATTGAATGGGCTGGAGGAGTTGGGTTTACGAGGGAGACGGGAATTGAAAAATATTGGAGAGATTCCAAGATTGTAAGTTTCGCGATTACCGGGATTCCGTGCCGAATTGACTGCTTTGTGCAGGGCGCGATTTATGAAGGAACATCGAACATCCAGCTACAAACCATTGCCAAGTTTATCCAGAAGGAACACTCATAACGGGCTGTATGTAGGAATCGTGAAATGGTGTGTATGCACCTGACCAAGTTGTTCATGCCAAATAGACTTGAATAGGAACCCTCCTACTAGTAAAACTTGGTTGGCATATATATGTGAGTCGAGTTGGCAACGGAATCGGGTATTCCGATAATCCATTTCACCTTCTGTGAAACCAATATTTGACCAGTCTTTCTTGAAGGATATTCCCAGCACATTCCGAGAGCGCGAATCGATGACCGGAAAAATAAGTAGTCAAATTAATCGACGCGCCTCCGCAACGCTTCCGTTTAACATTAACCCAAACAGGAATTAATATATTATGTAATAAGTATTTAAATAGCCCTCTTGTTTGCATGTGTATTGTTTGAATGGTATTGCCTTGGAAGTGATGAAGCGAATGGCAAGCGAATGGTAAACAACTCCGAGTGGACTCGGAGTCTCCTAGAGTCGGGAGACTTTTTAAGTGCATCCGCGGCATCCAAGGAAGTTGGAACACAGTGCCGCGTGTGAAGCAATTCTGTTGGATTGGTTGGTAATCTTCAGGCCGACCAGAGCACTGCGGCAGACTCAGTTCAAGGGCGAGGTCGATCACGAAACGGCCGCGGGGGGGCTAGGCAATGGCAACTTCTGTGTAGCTTTCTCTTTTCGATATCAGCCTTGCTATCGATGTTGAGTTAACGTTGAAAGTCTGTTCACGTAGCTCTGTAACCTCGGTTTGAGGTGATGTATCCAAAAAGAACCACGTACATCATCACAAATAAAAATTATATCAATGAGGGAATCGCGACACGAGCAACTATATATTAAGTGTGTTGTTGTAACTGTGAAGTCCGTATGAACATGAGAACACCCTCATACACGGTCCAGCCAATTGCAGAGCTCAAAATTTTACGAGACATCCGGAGGGAAGCTCCATCGAAATAACCGGAGAAGCCTCGTTGCTAAAATAAGTTTGTTGATGGACATCTTTAAAACAACATCCAGAAGCAGATCCACTTACATTCCAGATCGTTCGCACTGTCCGGGAGAAGCCATGATACCGGTCTTCAGAACGCACCTGGATTTTGGTCTGCAAAGAGGCGAGTCAGAGCACCACAGGCAAAGTAAGGGGTGCCTGAAATACCTTGATAACGTCAAATGGATGGGTGGCCATAGTCGCTATGGCTCCAGCAGAGGCGGCAGAAACGCTATGAATGAGAGTCGATTGGCTGTTCGATGTCGGAGGCAAGACCGATGCTGACATACGTGAGAGGGTAAGATTGATTGATAAAGAACACTTGGAACAATAGAAGGGTCGTACAGGCCTCGCGTTTTATACTCTCATATAAGACGACAAAGAGTCCAGCGTATGGAGCATCTCGCAAGGACGAGGCAAGGAATCCACGGAGGAGCTCGGATGGACCTAGACGCACGATGGAAACAAAAGCTCCCGTGACACTTTCGTAGGTATAGATGTTACTCTGATAGTGGAGAAAAGAAGTGACGGCGCGATGAGAAAAATAATTTCCAGGACCCGGAAATAAATCACCCTGACCTCGAAACGAGCTTTAAGCACAGAAAATGGGTTCAAGATGAACCCAACTCCGACACGCGTTGTTGCGCCTGCAAGAAGATTCCCTTGGCTAGTAAGTGTTGGAAGAACGGAAGAATTGTTGGTGGAGTTTGTCGAATGTTTGTGAACACGTGCAAAGTATGGGGAGGTCGCCATCATGGTGCGCAATTGAGTGAGACCGGTCATGTACAGTGCAACCCCAGGCACATTCCTTTAACGCGCGAGTCAAAAGGGGAAATGGACGCAACGTCAAAGAACTCCCGTACCGGACGAGTGAGGCTGTCGTACCTCTCCACAGACCTCTAAAGCCACTCGAGGCAATTATCTCTCGTATTGTGGGCAAAATCGGAGCTGTCTTCCTTGAACCATAGAAATCCTAAACCATTCACGCGAAATAAACTCTGAAACTTGGCTTACTTTGGCTTCAACGTACCATCGCCTTGCTGCAATCGCGTCTTGAGCAGATCGACTTGTCAGACCTTTTAGCATCCCCTAGCAGTAAGAAGGACTACTTAAAGCGTACAGGGTTGGAGGCAAACGGTCGACGCAAATCCGGATAAAGCGCCTACCCCGACGCATTACTCAATCCTGTGATCAGTTCCAGATATTGCAGATGCTGACCTGAGAGCAGATGCTGTCCAACATTGCTCATATGAACTGGGAGGCTCTGTACTTAAAAGGTGAGGGCGAGATTGAAGGAAATGTTAACGTTGCAGTACCGTGACTTAGCAAGGTCCCAAACAAGGTGATCACGATACTTAGTTGACTCCGAATGGCCACCATCCCGCCCCAGGCAAAGAATAAACAGCTCCGGGCTTGTCTCCTTTGTTCCATCATTCAACACCCTTCAGATTTCCGCAAAGATGGTTGTCCAAATTGTGAAGCATTCATGCAGGCACGTCTTGTTTGTTCGCTCATTTCTCCTTTGTTCGCTGACCGGAAATTCACCCGCATATCTAGATGAAGGGCTCCGCGGAACGTGTAACGGTCTGCACGACAACGTACTTTGATGGAATTATTGCTGTGATTGATCCGGAGACAAGTTGGGTTGCGAGATGGCAGCGAACCTGTTAGTCATCCATGGAATGTCTTTCCTCTTGCTCTCATGCTACTCTGCTCTTTCAGCAAAATATGTTCGTGGCATGTATGCTGTACGTGTCAAGGGTCGGATCCCTGAAGATGTACTTGCGGAACTTGAGAGTCGCGGTTTCAAGTATCGTTCACGCGACCAGTCGGACCAGGATTGAGCAATCCCTGTGACTCCCTCATTCTTATTCACATTTTTTCCCTCCAGTTCCCAAACGTACGCCATCAGTCTGTACAATCGTTAATATATGATTGGTTACATCCTTGTGAATTTCTACAATGCTTCAAATGATACACAAATAAAATACCAACGACAATGTCACAAGCATTCACAACAGGTCATGCAGCACCTGGTCATACTGGTGTGGCATATGGGCACTGGAGAGAATATGGTCAATAACCGTAGGTTGACTTTATAAAAGACGCACCTGAGCATATCCCTCGCGAAAACAATCTGCGAAAATACTCTCACAACATCCAATACCTCAAATAACCTCAATTTGCCAGGGCCACTGCTTGACCTATCCATGGTGTGAAGTCGATGTGAAGGATGCAAATCACTATCTCTCATCGCCCAGAGCACTCGACCAGGCGGGAACATATTAGCCATTTGCATATTGGCTTCAAGGGTTGTTCGTACTGCAATAAACTGCAAGATGCATTTTCAGTAATGGATGGGTAATGCACAGAGGGAGCATACCCAGTTTTGATCATCTGGCGACAAACCCGTCTTCTTCCACTGTCTCGCGCGCGCAGTTACAGCAGCATACCCTTCACCCTTCTTCCCTCCCTTTGCTTCATTCATGTCGCACAACCACATTGCTGCATTCTTCAAATCTCGGACGGAGCCAATGGAGAGACGCGAGACAATATCATGTGAATAAACAAATGATACAATCAATTTGTCGGCAAGGCGGCTTAGTGCGGCATCTGTAAGAGAACTAATCGGCCATGCGGGTCAACCATGAATGTATTAATGATCGTCGAGAAGACGTACGGGGGAGCAAAACAATAAACCGATGTTCGCCGGCCCAGTGGTAGTCCACTCGAACGAACCGTAAGACAAGTTTTCGGATCAGCCCACATCTGAATCAACATCATTTGCCTTTCAGTCAGCATAGCTTTGACAAAAATGGAATGATCACAGTAAATAAGAACGCACAAGACCTAAGATAGCAGCAACACCTGCACCAAGACTATGTCCGCATAATACAAGTTCTGAAAGATTGTTCGCCGCAATTAAACGGTGCACAGTCAATGCGTGAAAGCGACCAGACACTCACCATAGTTGGGATTGTTGTACAATGCCTCGTGGACAGCAAGCTGCACTGGTTTGCCAACATCTCCCATAGCACGCGCCATACGCAGCATGCCACTATGCACGTGATATCGTGGGGATACTGTCGAAGATGTTTCTCGAGGAGAATGTATTGGTGCACTAGGGAAAGTAAATTGACCAGGAACTGGCGTGTCTTCGTCTTCCGAGGTGGAAGTCGTCGCAGGTTCAAAGTCTTCAGGTTCACAGGTGAGATCTACTGCGATTTCATTTAGTGACATTGTCCCTAGACAGGAAACATCGAAATTGAAGATTGTTAGAGGAAACTAGAATTCATGATGTTTTCACAAACCTCGAAGCACCAAGACAATTTGAGCTCTTCCATGATCCGTCAACACCCAAAACCTTGGCATCATATGTTCGATCCCAATAACAGCAGTAGCACGCATCTTCGCCTTCATCTCCGCTTTGGCTTTCCTGTCCGGCGTGTTTGCAAACCGTTCAAAAATTTCATGGTCATGCTTGCCAAGGAGTACATCCCACCACGAATACTGGGCATCACCCAGCCCAGGCGGTACCTCGAGTTCCTCAAAATCGCCGGCAGCTTCAGCTTCAGAGGCGTTGATTGCTCTAGCTAGATGTGTTTCCTCTGAAGCCTTCTCTGACCGCGAGTTTGAAGGCGCGGGCCCATGAACAGCCGTCGGCGAGACCCCGAAGAAAAGTAGGCTTGCTCCACCGTAGCCCGCAAGGACCATCTTCGAAAGCCGACGTAATGTGGCCTTTAACTCTGTATTTGATAAGCGTGGCTGCTCGCTAACGATTGGAGGACATTTAGATGCAGGAGTGAGCCTTCCAACGGTCTTCGTTCTGGAATTAATGACGGATTGGGCGCGTGACGGTGGCGCTTCTCCAATATCAGCGGCAATGATTTGGCCTCTGTTGCCTGGAAAGATGACATCCGATGTGACGCGGATCCGAGACCCTCTAAAACCACCCAAATTCAGATCGGCACCAATAAAGAACCAGTTCCTACACGCACCTTCGAGCCCGTAATGAGTCAAAGCCCTTGGGGATATCCTTCACATGAATTTCCCGGAGGGACTGTAACCATCTCTTCTCCTGCCATTCCTGAGTGACACCCTGCAGTGCAACCCAGGCGACTATTGCTCTCGCAATCTGGGTCAGCCCGAACTGCTTCTCTGGCAGATTTTCCCCATGGAGGGGTTCGTTCCATTCTCGTTTAACGAGCGTGATGAATGAAGCGAGCGAAAACGAGGCCTCACTACTTCCCGGAAATATTACGGAAAGAACGTTGATAGAACTGTGTGCAGCTATGAGTGAAGTTGAGGTGATGTATTCGCCAAAGAAAATGGGGGCAAGGGTGATCTGTTCTGCCAGCCTAAGCACGGTTGACACTGCGCCACCGACGACTGGACTGGTAACAGTACTGCCGCCAAAAAGTGCGTGGTCGACGACAGCCGTAGTTATTCCGATAGCGGTCGTTGCTATGCCCCGCGTAATTGAGAACTAGACAGCTATTCAGAGACAAATGATTCCAGGAACATCATTCTACTCACCCCAAGTTTTGTGCCATTCTTGACAGCGGAAAATCCAAGAGAAGTTGCAGCCGAAGCCAAGTCGATACCCTGCCTGCTGTAAGTATCCCAGTTTTGAACCATCACAGCAAAGACCTTGAAACGCACAAAGATTATTGAAACAAGTCAAACTCAGGAACACGTTTTAGTAAGGATCCTGAGTCTGCATGTGATATTTCATATCCTGAACAAAATTTCCCACGTTCTCTGAAGACCTAACCCGAATATATGTTTTCAGCTTTGTTCTCTCATCATGTCCGCGACTTTTCTTCGGAGAGTGAGCATTGCCAGTCGGGCGTTGCTGCAATTGCGAAACCGCAGATATGCTACCGAGGCGACCACCATTTCCGACTGCGACTTAAAACCTTCAATTTTCGGCCAACCTCTTTTCCCGTCTCATCCGCATCTCGGTCCGTCCATTCCCTCCCGTGTACGTTGTCGCACTCTGAAATGTGGTGTTCACAGTGCAGCCTAACGAGCTCACTCCGGGTATACCTGCCGAGGATTATGAACACCGCCGGCGGAAACTGATGGACGGTTTGCCTGACAGCAGTATTGTTGTTTCAGTGTCAGCTTCTGTGAAATATATGAGCGGAAGTTCGTATTGTCGTGAATTTCAGTCAGCCCTGTGCTTAATTCCTCAATAGAAATATTGTAAGTCGGACTCACACACTAGAGCGCATCCTCTATTCCTCATTTCCGTGCGGGATCTTGCCTGAAGTTACAAGTACCGACAAGCTTCTGACTTTTGGTATCTGACTGGGTTCGAGGAACCAGATTCTGCCGTTATCCTTGGCGCGTAAATTTTCCGAGCTTTTGGTATACATCATCCTCACGTCCATGTCGGATCCAGAAAAAACATCAACGTCACGAGGCTACAGAATGACGCTCTTTTGCAACGGCAAAGACTCCACCAAGGAAAAGTGGGACGGGGCCAAGTGCTTTCCTTCTGGCTTCTTCTGCAAATAGTGAAGCCTGACCTCTAATGTGCTTCAGGACGAGCTTCCACGAAGCAGCTACTATATTCAACGCTGACGACGCCCGCTCAATCGATGAATTTGCCGCGCATCTTAAATCAGTCATATCTTTATATTCAAACATTTACGTCGATGTGCTATCCCCGTCTCGAAGAGCCTCCCAGCGATCAACAACTAAATCTATTCTAAAATACCTCTCACCTCCCCTGCCACCCCATTCAGAGTTCGACTCAATTGTTGACTCTCTTTCAAACATGCGGCGAAAGTCTCTAGCTCCCGAGGTTGCACGATTGCGAGCAATAAAAAGTGAATCTGAGCAGAAGGTTATGAGGACTGCAGCCGATATCAGCGGTCGTTCGCATGCCAAGGTAAGAAAATGGTAAACGTCGCATGATATATTTTCTTCTCACTCCCCTTTCCCACTAGACAATGCGTTTCACACGTCCAGGCCTCTCAGAGGCAGCTATTGCGGCACATTTTGAGTACCTTTGCTCACTTTCAGGTGCCCAGCGCCTGGCATATGTGCCCGTTGTCGCTTCTGGGTGTGTCCATTCCGTTCGCCCTACTTCCAACTTGTTCAAGGTTGATCAATTTCAAAATCCTACAGACCCAATGCTCTCATAATTCATTATACATCAAACAACCACCTAGTGCGGCCGGGTGAAATGGTTCTCATGGATGCTGGTTGCGAATACAAGTTAATAATCATGTTTTCCTTGGACTATTGAACCTCTGACCAACTCGTAAACAAAGTGGATACGCATCAGATATAAGTATGTATCAGTTTTCTTATTTTTCCATGAGTCCTGACAACACCTCAGCCCGATCATATCCCGCCACTGGCACCTTTACCCCCCCTCAAAAAGACCTCTACTCTGCTGTTCTCGCTGCTCAGAAAACACTCGTTGCTTTATGCCACGAGTCTGCTAAACTTAGCCTACACGACCTCCATCGCAAGTCGTGCGACCTTCTCCGCACGGAACTTAACCAGATAGGATTCGGGCTACACACCGGCGATCTCGAACGGGTCCTATACCCCCATTTCTTAAGTCATCCGATTGGTATCGGTGATTACCTCCTTTAATCCAAGGTATCTGTTGTGGCTGAGACGTTCGGGCTGTGGTCGTCATAGATTTGCACGAATCAAACAACTTTGATCGAAGTGGAGAGTGAGTGTCGATTATTTTTTAGCAGCATTCATTGACAAATTATGGCTTCGACGGAAGATTGAAAGCTGGAACGGTCATCACTATCGAACCTGGTAAAACTGGATGTTTGTAGCCTTTTTCGGTGCTGTTCGATTAAATATTCATGCTAGGTATCTATGTTCCACCGATGGCCGTTTTCCCAAAACACTACCACAACCTTGGTATTCGCATCGAGGCACGTACTTGCTCTCAGATTGTACGTTAGGATGACTTACCGAATACCCTCAGGACGAAGTTCTCGTTGGCAAAGAATATCCCACGATCCTTTCTGTCACGGCCCCGAAGGAGGTAGGTTTTAATGAATACAACCTCATGTAGTACTTCATCTGTTGTTTCAGATTTCAGACGTCGAGGGAGCATGTCAAGGACTTTTAGGCCTCGAACCTTTCTGATATAGACGCCGAGATATTACACAACGAAACACCAATGGGAGTCTTAGCGGCACGTAGATGGAACAAATGGCAATGCCAACTACATCGTGTACTGAGTCTTGATAGTGCCCCATGATAATAACACTTTAGCAATTTACAAAGTCTCGTCCAAGTTATCAGTGTGAAGGTGGTATGACGTCATTAAGTCAGGTTTAACTTGACTACCTTGTAATATTATCGACAAGACTTGAAGCTTCAAGCCCAGTGAAAATCCCGAAGGACGAGATAGGTTGAGATATGCGGGGATCGGACTGTGCAGATGATATCGGTCGGGATCTGTTCAAATAAATATGAAATATCAAAATCATCAACTCAAAGTCATGTTACATGACCTCAAACACGTTCAACTTTGTCAACCGTGACGCACTGTTAAAAGTTGACAAGATCCACAAGATCGATTAACGTTCTCTTGACCACTTTCTACATGTCTGCCAGTGGAAACAAATACTATTGCAACTGTGCACAAGTTTGCAAAGTGCGAAAAGAAGTTTCGAGGTCAACATGGTATGCTCACCGGAAACATCGACTCCCTCCTTCTGGACCCACTTCAAGTTTGGCCCCACCTACACGTACCAATCCAACTGCTGGTCCAAGCCATGAACGAAACCAATCATCGCCCATTGATACAGGAAGTCGATCGCCTCCCAAAAAGAGACTGAGACCAGGCTCAGAAGTTGATTCAAGATTATTTGATGATGATGGGGTTGGAGATGATGGGTGGCACACGGGGGGGCAAGAGAATGATGGAGAAATTGGAGAGAATGGTGCAGGAGGAGGAGCTGCTGATATGGACACAGTAAGTGACGACATTGGCACATTAACTTGAACACTATTCTCCCTTGTTATTTACATCTTATGTCCGTTATAGGGCGATGACTATCAAACTGCCCCACACGATTCTCAAGAGCCCGAACATGAAAACCAACTACAACAAAATAATAATCTTGACAGCGGAACAAAAGCGGTGAGTACATACCTGTTATATTGGGAGATATGCAGACCACTAATCGACCATTGTCAGCAGAAATGGGAGGAGATAAGCAAGGAGAAGAAGAGGGTCAAGAAGGATGACAAGAAAGCGCAGGGTTTGGAGTCTGAGGTGAAGGAGGTAGAGCGTACCAGTGTGACCATAAAGACCACGAAGTAGAGCCTGGGGAGGGGAGCGCGGAAGGGCATGGGGGAGCGGGAGGAGGATGAGGATGGGCCGGGAAGGAGCGGGACGGGCAGCGGGAGGGAGTGGGATGGGAAGCGTGTAGTGCTGGTGCCGTGTAGGGTAGTATTGCGCATCAGTACAGATGAATACAGATATTGCCAGATATTGCCAGATTGATGACATTCGTGAGCCGATTTGAGCAGACGATGCATCTGCTATAGTCCAGAATCTCGGCTGAGATCTGTCGACATCAGTGACTCCGATCATGACAGATCTCAACCTCTCTCGTCCTTCGGGATTTTCACTGGGATGCATGATCACCCACTGACTCGGATTTGGTCAGACTTAGCACCGTTTGCTCATGTGTGTCCACTTGGCACTTATCGACCAATCCTCGGCGATTCGGAATTCCTCACATCACTCCTTTCCTTTGAGCTTGAGCGACTGCTTCTGGCATCATGCATACCTCTCATCAAACTCCAACTAACGGCCCTCCGTCTTTCACGTCCAATGCATCACTACCTCCGAGTTACCAATCAAACAACAGTTCTATCCACTCAAGCGCCCAAGGAAGATCACTGGGAACATCGTCGCCTGATAATGTCAGCGATATCTCCTTTGGCAGTGAAGCTGCGCTTCCAGGACCTTGATATGGTGAGGTTTCCAGCCCTATATATTGGCAGTGCTGTAACAGTAGCTTCCTGTGTCCCCGACTCCCCGCCAGTCTACTACCACATCTATTCACCCGCCGGCGGAGTCAAAGTCAAAAATCCTGAATTTCCCGAGGATCCATATCTGGGACGTGCTCTGGCCATTCAAGTCGCACCTCCTCATACCGTCGCTAGTGTCAAACACCATATATGCGGGCGAGAAGACCTCGCCGATTATGAGCATACAAATCTCTTTACTAATATCTCATGTCTTACCCCACTGGATGATTCTGAGCCTGTTCATATTTTGGATCGTGCTGGAACAGGTTCCATGCCTGGAGACCCAGTTGCATTTGTTTCATCGAAATTGGGAGCATCGGAGCGAACCCATGTTCCCAATGGTGCAGGCTATCAGTATAAATTGAAGGCAGATTGTGGCCGTAAGGTGAATGGCTGCACTTCCGGACGGGTTTCTGATGTGTTTTGTTCAGGCCATCCGAGCGCTTTGGGATGGTTATCATACAACAAAGGCGACATTCTTCATACTGATGGTGTCCCCATTAAAGGTGAAGCAAGCCACTTCAAATCAAAGGTCTACAATGCAAGCCCTCATTCCATTTCCTTTCAGACCCAGAGTATGGCACCCATGATGGTTTTCATGCTGCAAATGATGCTACACAAGCTAGTGGTTGTGCGTACCAAGCTATTAATTTCCATCAATTGGACATAATCTGAGGATCTACTGCTTAGTTGTCATGCTGAGTAAGTGTTGTCATTAGGTGTTTCAATTGGTGTGCACTCAATCAGCCATCACCAAAAGAATATCATGAGATAGCAACTTATCTTGAGTTTGTGGGACCCTCTCCAACCCTCCCAAGTGGTTTTAAGCCTTGATTGGTATGTCATCCCCTGTTGATTCAACTTCAGCTTTGCTCATCATGCCACCAGGGTGATGGGATGTGGGACAGCTAGTTTGCGAGCAGGTTAATGGAAGGATCAATGGGACCTGTATAATGTAGGTCAGAATATTTCCTAGCTTTTATTACGAGTCCCTAGAATAGGGACTCGTTTTCTTACGGTACTTTTGAGGGGGTTTTGGGTGCTCAAAAATTCAGTGTTTTCCTGGTGAGAAGTTACTTG
>Ga0210402_10002195_pt1 | contig 19204 bp, 36 predicted proteins | sample IncBWC7MmetaG_FD_161055 | JGI IMG/M metagenome (GOLD analysis project Ga0210402, IMG submission 161055) | Forest soil microbial communities from Barre Woods Harvard Forest LTER site, Petersham, Massachusetts, United States - Inc-BW-C-7-M | ecosystem: Environmental > Terrestrial > Soil >... | reverse complement strand
CAAGCCGTATCCCGGCTCGCAGCCTGGCCGCGCACACGATGAGGCGATAGCCGAGGCGCAGCCAACGCCGGAGGAAATGGCGCGGGCGCGGGACATCATCCGCAATGCGCCGGAACTGCAGCCGCGCAGCGCCGAGCCGGTGCTGCAGCAGGCCCGGAACCTCGGGGTGATCGGGCCGGAGAAGGATTTGCCGGTGGACGAGAAGCCGGCCACGGCTGCGCAGCGCGCCATCCCGGCATCGCGCCGGCCGGACGACAAGATCACCATGACACCGGCCGGCGAGCCGATCGGCGCATGGGAAGCGCGGTTCAAGGATTGGGTGTCGCGCGTCAAAGAGCCGGAGGATGTCAAGCCGTTCATTGAACGAGCAGCAGAGGAAAACAACAATTTCCCGGAGGCGCGCGCCGGCAGTGTTCCACCGGAGCATGTCGAGGTTGTTGCCAAGGCGGCCGGCATCAATGCTGCAAAGATCGACGTTGCGGAGTTGTCGGCAAAATTCAACACGCCTGACAAAATCAGGATGGTCAAGCAAGCGCTTGATGTGGCGTTGCAGGACTTCAAGGCGGCCAAGGGCCTGGTCGAGGATGACCCGTCGATTGAGAACATCGGTAAGATGCTCGAAGCGGAAGTGCGGCGCGATTACGTGCTGGAATATACGGTCGGGTTGCGTGCCGAGTGGGGCAGGACAGGACACGCGCTGCGCGACCTGCTGGAAGCCGGCAAAGGGCCTTCGTCTGGATTAGCAGAGGATTTCAAGACGCAGGCCCCGAAAGAAGTCACCGACGTTGTTCATGCGGCGCGTGAATTTGCCGACAAGGCGGCGCGCGCTGCCAAGCCGAAGGCGCCTGGCGAGAAAACACCGGCCACAGAGGAGGAAGGGCCGCTCGGATTGATGCAGCTGATCAAGACTGCCGAGGATTTGGTCGAAGCCCACAAATCAAAGACCCCCGGTGAAAAAACACCAGAAGTATCTCCCGAGGTTAAGGAGTTGATCAAGACCTCGGAGGCTGTCGTCAATCTGATGCGCCGCCCGCAAGCAGGCGAGCCTCCCGCCTTGAGTGTCCGGCCGCTCCGGCAACTTCATGAGGAAGGCAAGGAAGCTGCTCCACGAAGCCCGCTGGCAAGTTTCAATGCGCTTATTTCCGAGGCGGAGCGAAATGTCACCGCCGGCGTGAAGGCGGGCAAAGAGCCGAAGGCGGCAATGCCGCAAGAGCTCCGCGACATGGTTGGGGCTGCAGAAAATCTCACCAAGTTTTTGGACAAGGCAAGGCTTATCAATGAATTGCTGGCGAGCAAGGGCCGCACGCCGAAAGACATGGCGGATTTTGCTCGTGCTACGCGCGGGCTTGACGATGAGGGTATGGCGCGGGCGTTGACCAACATGCGCGGCAAGGGGCCGGGCTGGCTGCATTGGGCTGTGTCGCAAGCGCTGATCTCCGGCGTCATTACCCATACGTTCTACACCGGCACCAACCTGATGTTCATGGAATTGGAGCGTGTCGTCGCTCCAACCATAGCTGCTATGTTTGACAGGATTCGCGGCAATCCCGATCCGGTCCTTTTCGGAGAAATCGGCGCTGCTCAGCGCGCGATCATCAGCAGCATCCCGCAAGCGTTCCAGGCTTCCAAGCAGGCATTCAAGACTGGATTGCGTGTGCCGCTGCCGCGTGAGCTCGAACTATTGGCGAAAGAGGCTGCGGGGCCGAAGGCGGCAGAAAAGGCGATGGTGCCGTATACTACCGGACAGACGGTTGATTGGGGCATCATGCGCCGGATCGCGAGCGATGAGACGCTGGCGAAGGTCGAGCGCTATGGCGGGCTGCCTGGCCGGAGCGCGAACTTCCAGCACACGTTTTTCAAGAACTTGAGCTTTCACGCCAGCATGGATTCACAAGCTTACCGCATGGCGGCAAAGGAAGGTCTCGATCCGAAGTCACAAGAGTTCGCCACCCGGCAGGCTTTCTTGAAAGCCAATCCGACCGACGCGATGATCGAGAAGGGAGTACAGGACGGTTATTCCGGCACCTTCATGGAACAGCTCGGCGAGAAAACCGCGGCGTTCTCGCGGATGGTGAGAGATACGCCACTGCAGTGGGTGTTCTTTTTCACGCATATTCCGATGAACATTGCCCGCGCCGGTGTCCGCTATACGGCTCCTTATCTCGGCAAGGAAATGCGCGCGGATATGCTGGGCGAGAACGGCATGTCCAAGCAGAATCTTGCTTATGCCAAGTGGACGCTTGGCAGTAGCCTCATGGGTTATGCTGTTTACAAAGGGCTGATGGATGAGGCGAACGGCTCCTATCCGAGCGATCCCGATGAGAAGCGGCGCTGGCAAATGGAAGGCCGGCCAACCAACTCGATCAAGGCTTTCGATCAGTGGTGGTCGCTCGAACGGTTGGGCCCGCCTGGAATTGCATTCAAGCTTGGCGCCGATCTCGGCTACATCATCCGGTCCTGGGATCACCAGGACAAGAGCATGGGTGAGAACATCACCAATGCTGCGGGGCATCTAGCGATTGCGTTTGCAAACGCCTATTCGACAGAGGCGGGGTTCCAGGGTGTGGCGAACCTGATGGATTTGCTTCAAGGCAAGCGGACGCCCGCGGAATGGGGTGCCTATCAAGGGGCGTCGTTCGCGCAGCCCGTTTCGATGCTGAGCCAGGCTGCGAGCTTCACCGATCCGCACATGCGGGAAGCACGGACGCTGATTGAAGGCATCATGATGCGACTGCCGGGCCTGCGCCAGAAGTTGGAACCAAAGCTTGACCCGGTGTTCGGAACTCCGATGCCCAATCCCGGCTATCATTCGATCGAGCGGCACGCGCCGGTGACGGCCGATCCGATCAAGCTCGAAATGGAGCACGCCGGCTATTTCCCGGCCAAGCCATCCAACCATGTCGGCGGAGTGAAGTTGACGCCGGAGCTTTATCACCGCTATCAGGCGACCGCGGGACCGCTAGCCCATGAAATCCTAGGTGAAATGATCCAGCAGCCGGAGTGGGAAACTCTGCCGGCGGGATTGAAGAAGCAGCAGTTGCAAAAAGGACTTGAAATAGCCCGCAAGGCCGCTAGGGATGCACTACAGGCCGAGAACCCCGAGCTTGTTATGCAGGGTATGAAGAACAAGCTTGAGCGGGCCGGCCTCGAGGAGGAGCCGGTAGGCTTTACCGGGCGCTAAAATGGCCATTATTTTCGCCGTCGGCTTCCATATAGTTACTGGCCTCGGCGTGGCTGGTCTCGTCTACGGCATCATCTCCCCAATAGCCGGCGAGTCCTGGGGATTGATTGCCGGGGCCGGCATATTTGCCGTTTGGCTCACGCAGACGTAGGCACTCCCGGTGCGTTGCGACCATAGGTGCCGCCGCTATTAGGGCGGCATGTGGCGCTCACTCCTCGCCCTCCTTGCCCTTCTCGCCGCAGGCCCAAGTGCTGCGCAGAACACCCTGCCATTCCCGAACCTGCCGCCGAACAGCGTCGTCGGACGTATCGGTGGCGGCAGCGGCCCGGCCGAGGCCATTCCGTTTGCGACGCTCAGCGGGCAGATCACGGCATCCTGCGTCACGGCCACGACTTCGGTCCTCGGCTGCGTCAAGCCGGACGGATCCACGGTTACGATCACCGGCGGCGGGGTCATCACCGCTGTAGCCGGGGCGGCCACGGCCGTCACCGTCGGCTCGACCACGATCGGCAGCGGGACCAACGGCAGCCTCCTTTGGGATAACGCCGGCACGCTGGCCAACAGCACCCTCAGCGCGCTCACCGATACGGGTTTCGGCTCGGCGCAGGGGGACATAGCCTTTCGTGGTGCCTCAACGTGGGGAGTCCTGGCGCCCGGTACGAGCGGCTTCGTGCTGCAGACCCAAGGGGCTGCCGCAAACCCGGTTTGGGGGCAGCTTGCCGCCTCGAACCTCTCGAACGGCGTTGTCGGCTCCGGGGCAGTCGTTCTTTCCGCGGGCCCGACGCTCACCGGCACCATCAGCGGCAGCTTCACCCTTGCCACGGCCTTGCCGATCGGCAGCGGCGGCACCAGCCAGCAGACCGCACCGCTGGCTAGGAGCTCGGCCGGCCTGAACATCGATCAGCTTACCTCCAAGGGCGACCAGAATTATACGATCGCCTCGACCGATCGTTTCGTTGGCACGTCCGCCGCCTTCACGGCCAGCCGCACCTGGACCCTACCGGCGGCCAATACCTTCACCCCTGGGCAGGCGCTCCACGTCCTCGACATTGCCGGCGGCATCACCGGCTCCAATACCCTCGTCATTGCCCGCGCCGGTGCCGATACGATCAACGGCGGCGCCAGCGTCACGATCAATACGGCCAATGCCGGCTACCTGCTGGTGTCCGACGGCGTGTCGAAATGGAGTGCCCAGGCCCTTGGCGCTCAGGCGACAGCCGGCGTATCGAGCCTGAACGGCTTGACCGGCGCGCTTTCGGTCGCCGGCAATGGCAATGCGATCTCGGCCGCGAGCTCGACCGTCACCGTCAATCGCATCGTCGGCAGGCCCGAAGGGCGGCTGACGCTCGTGACCGGAACGCCGGTCATGACTTCCAGCCAGACCGCCAAGAGCCAGGTCTTTTACGACTGCTACAACGGCAACGGCGTGTCGGTCTACAACGGGACGATCGATGTTACTCTGACGATCGGCGCGTGCGAAATCTCGACCACGATGCAGACATCGAGCACCGGCGTCACCAACAACGCCGGCGTGTTCGATGTGTGGGCGGTCAATGTCTCCGGCACACTGACGATCTGCGTCGCCACCAACGGCTCCGGCGGCGGTTGGGCGAGCGATACCGGCGGCAGCAATACCGCCCGCGGCACCGGCTACTCGCAACTCGACATCGCGACCCGGCCCTATGTCACCAACAAAAACGCGATTGCACACTGCTACAACGGCGCGACCGATGAAGGCTCGGTCAGCGCCAATCAGGCGACCTACATCGGCACATTGACCACGACGGCCGCCGGCCAGACCGGCGTCACATTTGCAACCAGCGGCGCATCGGGCTCGGCCGGTACGATCGGGCTTTACAACGCCTACAACAAGGTACTGATCCGCTCGACGGAACAAGACACGACGGCAAGCTGGACCCTCGGCACGGTGGCATGGCGTTCCTCCCACGGCTCGACCGCCAATCGCATCAACTATGTCGATGGCTTGGCTGATGTTTCCGTGAGGGCCGTGTTCCAGGCACAGGGGCAAGGCGTTGCCAATACGACCGATATTTACGTCGGCACCAATCGCGACAGCACCAGCGCGACACCGGTCGTCGTCACCGAGGGCCGGGCCAACAATTCCAAACCATCGATGAACAATATCAATGATTTTGTTCCGTCTATTGGTCTGCACTTTATTCAAGCAATGGAAAATGTGGACTCGACAACGACAGCTACTTTCTACGGGACCGACCCTGATTCTGGCAGTTCTTATCAGGTCCATCAGCTTTCAGTAGAAGTAATGATGTGAGGGGACAATGAGGGGCTGCAAAACTCTGCTCTACGCCGGCGTGCTGCTTCTGATCTGTGCGGCCGCAGTGCTGCTCGCCATGTCGGTCAAGCAGGCGCGGGCGCACATACCCGATCATCCTGAATTAAACGACTGGATGATGTCCCTAAAGAGCCAGAGCGGCAATCCCTGCTGTTCTGAGATCGACGGCAGCACGGTCCCCGATGTTGATTGGGACACGGTGCGCATCGTCAATGATGAGCAGCGGTTCCGTGTCCATCTTGGCGGCGAGTGGATCGTTGTCGAACCTTTTCAGGTAGTCGAGAACCCCAACAGGTTCGGGCCGGCAATTGTGTGGATTTATTACGCTGACGGGAAGCCCAAGGTACGCTGTTTTCTGCCTGGTGCGGGAGCATAGCCCATGACCGATGAACAAATACTCGTGCTTTTCATCTTCTGGCTGGCGCTTTGTTATCAGCCGAATGAACGTGTAGAGGCCAAAACAGCATGAAAACATCACCAGCCGGCCGCGCGCTGATCGAGGAGTTCGAGGGGCTGTTCCTCGAAGCCTACGACGATTTCAATGATCATGTCGTCCATCCCGGTGAGCACATTCGCGGCACGCTCACAATCGGCTACGGCCACACATCGGCGGCCGGCCTGCCGCATGTCTATCCGGGGATGAAGGTCACCAAAGAACAGGCCGATCAAATTCTGGCATCTGACCTGGCGGCCGTCGAGGCGGATGTGGCTCACCACGTCAAGATGCCGATTAGCCAGCATAACTTCGACGCGCTGGTCAGCTTTGATTTCAATACCGGCGCGCTCGATCGCAGCAACGTCCTGCGCGCGATCAATAGCGGCCATCCAGCGCTTGTGCCTGGCGACCTAATGGCGTGGGTTCATGCCGGCGGCCGTGTGCTCAGCGGGCTCGTGCGGCGCCGTCGCGCAGAGGGCAAGCTGTGGGCGACGCCTGATCTGCCGCCAGTCATCCTGCACCAGACCGCGCAGGCAAAGCCATGACCCTAGCCCGCTACGCCTGCCATGGCCTCGGTGTCGTGCAGCCGATCGACCTTGTTGCGCTCGATCTCAACCGCGAAACGCCGGATCTGCCGCCGTTCCAGATCGTCGGCGGCTTCAATCCGCCGGTGCATCAGGCAGAGATCGAGTCGCGCATGGCGGCCGATCATGCGGCCGGCAAATCGTTCGTGTGGATCGGACACAGCATGGGTGCGGCGCTTGGCTACTACCTCGCGGAGAAATTCCGCGACTGGCATTTCTCGCTGATGATCACCGTCGACCCGATGGATTGGGCGAGCAATATCGACTGTCAGCCATGGCAAAGAGAACCGCCACGGCCGGGCTGGTGGAAGGCTGAAGGCAACTTCGATCGCTGGATCAACATCCGCAGCAAGTGCCCGCCCGGCGCCGGCATTCTTGTCAACTCGCGACAGCAGCGTTGTGAGGATCATCTATTCGCAGATGCGGATCATATCGGCATCATCGAACGCCCGGACGTGCGGGCGATCATCGACCCAGCAGTGAAGGCAGTCAAGTGACGATTGGGTATCTCACTTTTCCCTTGGGCGATTACCAAACAAAGGACGGGGACTTTGACAGCGACAAATACATAGCCGCCGTTAACAAAGCATTGGCTGGAACATGGGAGCCAATCGCAATTCAATATGTTCGCGAAGAAGGACAGTTTGTCTACCATGTGAAGGCAGTCAAATGACGTGGGTGTGGGCCGGCTGGCTGATCTTTTTCGTGGTGCTTGATACCTATGCCGTGACTGCTGGAAAACTGACGTTCTCACACTTTGTATGGGGCATCGAAAATGAGTTCCCGCGCACAAAGTTCGTGACACCGTTTGTGCTTGGTTTCGTTGTTTGTCATTTCTGGTGGGGCAAATGAGGTAGGACAATGCTCGATAAAATACTGATGAGCTGGAAAACGTCACTCGCTGGCATAGCTGCCATTGTGACGGCTCTTGGTGACATGCTGACGCAGATCGCCAGTGGCAATGTCGGCGCCGGCAACATCGAGAAAGACTTTCTCGCGATTGTCGTCGGCATCGGGTTCCTCGCTGCCAAGGACAATAACGTCACTGGCGGCACCAAACAGCAATAGGAGAAAGACATGGGACTGAATCTATCGGGAGTGTTTGGCGACATCGGCAACCTGGCCGGCAGCGTGTCTGGCCAGGACGTGCTGAACAGCATTCTAGCCGGCGCGGCCGGTACGGTCGTGATCTCCGGCTTAAAGTCCGGCGAGGGGCAGGATGCTATCGATCCGCTGCACATCTTCCATAAGCCGGCTACGCCGACCTCGCCGGCAGCGAGCGGTGTCGTGCAGGGTCAGGTCATGACCATGACCAAGTTTCTCACCCTCACGCCAGATCAGCAAAAGATGATCCAAGCGATGGGCTACACCATCGTTCCCGGCTGATGGGCGTTATCATTGGAGTTATCGCGGCTTTGGCGGCGGGGCACAGCCTCGCCGCTATTGTTGCTGCGTTCGGCATCAGCCAGTGGCTGGCTGTCGGCGAACTCGCGGCCACCGGCATCGGTGCCGAGGCCAAGCTGGCGCGTCTGATCCTCAAGCATCATCCAACCAGCGGTCACGGTCTCCAACGCCACCGCAGAGCGGGTGAAAGTCCCGCTGCCATCATATATTACGGGGTATGCTTCCAAGGCGCTCCGTCGGGCCAGGCTGCCCGCATTTGCGAAGTGCGGCAATGAAATGGATGCTACCGCGTGGATACAACTCGGCGTTTTCGTCGTTGGACTGCTCGGGGTAACCCTGACGGTTATCAAGCTGGTTGGCGGCAAGACAGACGCCGGGTTTGCCAAGACGGATTATCAATTCGGCAAGATTGATCTGAAATTTGATGAAGTGGGAAGGCACATTGACGAGAAGGTCGGACAAGTAACGGCTCAACTCGATCGCCTCAGAGATCTGAGCACCGACCGGCACATCGCCAATATCGAGAGGCTGGCCAGGCTGGAGGGACAAATAACCGCGCTCCCGCAGCGGGCCGATCCAAGCACCGATAAAACCTAGTCCTGCGGATAACATTGCACATAACATTACACATAACATTGCGGCAAATACGGCTTTGTTAAACTACTGATATTGCATAGCTTTCATCGTCCGATCAACGCCGCCGTATAGACTATCGCTCAACGAACATTCACCGCAAAAGCTAGCATATTCATTGATATTGCCTCGTCTACTTGGCTTTCCGAAGACGGAACACATAACAGACCGTACAACATCACGCCGCCAGCACCTTCCGCGCATAGCCGAGCGGATCGTCCTCACGCACGAGGCGGTCACGCTCAGCCTCAAGCCGCCGCAGCGTTGGCATCAATTGCGGTAGATCGTGCCGGACCATTGCGGCTGCTGTGATCTTGATGGCGCGCTCGATGCGCTCGATGCCGCTCATGCCGGATTTGCTGGTTTATCTGCCCGCGACTTAGCGCTGAGCATTATCCTCGGCCCGGCGCCCGGATACGAGAGCGTACAAGGTCCGCCACATCTTGGCGGTCTCCTCCAAACCATGCCGTTCCGCGATGCGCATGTTCTCAGCAATGATCGCAAGCTCGCGCGCTTTTTGTTCCTCGGTCATGGCTCACCATGAATCAAAATGGAATGTCGTCCTCGAACGGCGGATCGACTTCGCTATGCTGTTGCGGTGCCGGTGCCGGTGCCAGTGCCGCAGCGGGCTTTGGCCTCGCTGCCGGTTTCGCTGTCTTGCGGGGCTCACGCAATCTAATAGCGTCTACCATCTTGCCGCCGAACGACACCCTGTCTTTGAAAAGAACGACTTTGTGTTCCAGCCATTCGTCGGTTTCAAAACCCAGGTAGTCCTCAAGGGCAACTCTGTTTGTAACGTTAAGAACCAAGCCCCGGTCATCTTCAGTAAAATACAGCACCCATTTATTTTCTGTTTTGCCTGTTTGCTGATTTTGAATCTGCTCCTCCCGCAGATCGGCGATGGTCCACATTTGTGCTTGCTCGAAATCGGAAGCCTTTAGAAATTTACCGGGGTGCATTGTTCGCGAATCCATATTACTCTCCTATTGTTGACCAGCCCTGTTCTCGTTCCTCGTCCCAGTCTTTCTGGAACTCCCAACACTGTATCCACTCGTCCACTATGCACTCGGCCTCGGCGGCCGGATAACGCATTTCCATGAGCCGCACGATTGCATCGGGGCGGCTGATCAGTTTGTCGCGCAAGTCCTCATAAACGCGCTGCTCGTGGCTCACGAAAGCCTCCCCATGCCAAGAAGCTCATGTTAAATAGGAGCCAAATGCACAGGCCGTGCTGCCACCAGGTCATTCGACTACCTCAATCCAGACAAGCGGCTGCGGCTTGGCCCATATTTGATGGTCGAGTTTGACGGTGACCGGCCCATCCTGACTGCGGCTGCCGCCGAGGATCGTGCCGCCGAAGGGTCCCGGCGCGCGCAGATGGCAAATAGCATAGCGTTTCGTTGTGCGGATGCGCTGGCCGATCTTGAGGCCGTCTGGCAGCGGGATTGTTTCAATGCACTTGTTCATGTGTGCTTGCTCATAGGTGCGTCGGCCTCGCACTGAGAATGACCCAAATACAAAACACAATCGCCGCTGCAAACACGATCTCGCCGATGATGATGCTAGCCATGTTTGGCCTCGTGAAAGGCTTTGAAAGCCTTTTGCAGATTACCCACCAGCTTCGTCCACGCCTTGACCTGCCCGATGTCGCCTTTGTTGCTGTACCGCTCCAAAACATAGAGCGAGTTTTCCGTGATTGCTTGCAGGTCGCTCAGCGGCAAGATCAGCACGACCATCGGGTTGTTGCTCATGACTTCCTCACCGCTTCATGACAATTGGCGGCCATAGCTCAACAGCGAGCTCAGCCCATTCGGCGATATGGTTTTTGGTGGTCAGTCTGGCTTCAAGCTGTTCGCGCAGCCGTGAGAGCTTTTTCAGAGCACACAGGACTGTCGTGTGGTCGCGCCCACCATGCCAGTAGCCGATCTGTGGCATACTGCTCTTGAGCAAAATTCTGCACAGCAGCATCGAGACGGAGCGGGCCTGCACATGAGCGGCGGTGCGCCCAGAACGGCTCATTACGTCGACCGGGAGACCGTAGGCGTCCGCAACGGCCTGTCGAACGAGGCGGTGACACAGTGGCCATCTGATCGTTGGCTCGGGCTGTGCGGGAGGCGTTGGTGCCGGCAGTGCAGCAATTAGCTGTTCAGTGCGGGCAATGACCTTTGCTCGCCTCTCCGGCGGCAATTCTGCGATGACCTGGCCGAGGGTTCTTCCGCGCCGGCGGCGCGCTGCTGCTTCTCGGGCTACGCGCCAGACATCGGCGGCGGTGTGACACTCGGCAACTGGAACTAATGGCACTGATCCCTCCAACGCTGCGGAGAGGATCAGTACGCCTGCGGTACTAGCCAGTCAAGTGGAATGTTACGTGCGGCGTACTATTTTTTGGGCGGGTCTCGATCGATCAAATCGGCGCGGGATACATTGTAAGCTCGGGAAATGAGATCAAGATTTGAAAGCTTGAGGTCGATTACACCGGTTTCCCATCTGCTGAGCGTCGGCTTGGGCACCCCAACCAACTTTGCAGCCTCGATCGGCTTCAATCCCAAATGCACGCGCCATGCCCTTAAGCGATGGTAGCTGATCGGTTTTTTGCGTTTCGCCATGTACGTATTATGCACACAATGCTTCACGGCGTCTAATACGCGCGGTGTACTGCGCTCTTGACTATTCAGTACGTGGCGCGTAACAGTCGCGTTCATGCAGCTATCAGCTTACATGGCCCGGAAGGGCCTGATCGACGCCGACGTTGCAAAAGCAATCGGCGTTTCCCGCGCAACAATCAGCCGTTACCGGCGCCATAAGCTTTCGCCAAGCTGGCGGCAGGCAAAGCGCCTTCACGATTGGACCAAGGGCGCCGTCACTCCGAACGACTGGATTCAGGAGACAAAGCGCAACGGCAAGTCCTTTAGCGGAAGGTCGAGGGCCTGATGCACGAGTTTGTGCGCAGCAGTCAGAGCTTCCAGCGGCATGACCGCCCGCATCACAACGACGCGCTCCGCTTGGCCGACAATGCCGGTCTGATTGACATACAGGTGCAGCCGCACACAGCCGCCACCGATGTGCTCGATAGCGGCCATGCCCGAACAGAACACGTCTGGCACCGGCATGGGTTCCGTCAGCGGTGCCGCAAGCTGGCCCGTCAAAGCTTCGATTTTCATGGATGCCCTCACGCGATGGGAACAGGGCAACACTACGACAATACCGTGACGAGATCGCACTGTGATTTATCACAGCAGCCGGTCCATTTTTGCAACGGGGTGCTCCATTTTGCAGTTCCAAGGGTGACGACGCTCCCGGCGGGGGTGTCGGGGGGGATGCCGGGAGCGCCGATGACGACGCCCCGGAATGTCGGGGGTGTGTCATGCGTTCAGCAAACCAGCCGTTGCCGCGGCCGGCAAGCAATTCCGCGGAACAATCCAGCCGTTTCGGAACAGTTGTTCGGGCGCTGTGGCCGACCAAGCCGGCGCTCAATCTGGCGCAGCGCGTCGGCTGTAGCGAGCGTGGTGCGCAATACCTGATCGACGGCGAACGGCGGCCATCGGCGAAAGCTCTGGCTGTGATCGTCGCTGAGCTAGTCACGTAGGGGCCAGACGGCCCCGCAGAGGGGCCGAATGATCGAGATAGTTGTCGATCTGCCGTTCCCGCCGAGCGTGAATCAGCTTTGGCGTTTCGGCCGCGGCAATATGTATCGCAGCAAGACGTATCTCGATTGGCTTGCGGCGGCAGACATCGGTGTCATGGCGCGCCGACAATATCCCAAGCGCAAGATCACCGGATGGTTCGAGGCCCACGTGGTCCTCAGTAAACGCCCAGGTCGTAACGATCTCGACAATCTCGCATCAAAAGCCGTGCTCGATTGGGCGCAGTCCCGCGATCTCATCCGCAACGATTCAGATTGCCAGCGCCTCATTGCCGAGTGGGGCGACGCTGAGCATGGCTGCCGGCTGACACTGAGAGGGCTAGATGCAGCACATCAAATATGAACGCGCCATCAAGTATATGCGCCGCGGTTCTGTGCTGGTTGAAACGCATATCCATCTGAAAACAATATGGTCCGTGTTTCCCGGCGGCGAAGTACCCGGCTTCGTTGCGCAACAACTTCAAAATCATGATCGCGTACTGCCCAACGAGGATGGTGCTTGGCCTGGGCTGAGCCAGACATGGAGGATGGAAAATGGGCAATAATCAAAACCACACCTGGACCGAGGAACGCACTGCCAAGTTCCGCGCGCTATACGCGGAGGGGCTATCACACCGCAGGATTGCTGCCGAGCTCGGCGGCATCAGCCGCAATGCCTCGATAGGCAAGGCAGGCCGCATGGGGCTGGAGCCGCGCGGGCCCAAGGGAACGGGCGGCCGCCGGGCAAAGCACACGGCATTGCTGGCAGGGCGGCCGCCAAAGCCGCGAACGCACGGCTTCAACATCCGCGGCGTGTTCGAGCTGCCGGTAGAAATACCGACGGACCAGGCCGTGCTGTTCCTCGATGTGAAGGCGGATCAATGCCGCTGGCCGGTCGAGGGCGAGGGCGTGGCGATGGTGTGCTGCGGCAACGCCACGGTGCGCGGGCGCCCGTACTGCGCCGGCCACTGCCGCATGGCGTACGTGCAGCCGAAGCCGCGGCCGGTGCGGGCCTGGACCACGAACGGGAAGGCGGCATGACGGCAGCCTACTACAACGAAATCGATCCCTATGCCGCGCAATGGCTCCGCAATCTCATCGCTGCAGGACACATCGCTCCAGGCGATGTCGATGAGCGGAGCATCGTTGATGTCAAACCTGACGACTTGCGCGGATACCGACAGTGCCACTTCTTTGCCGGGATCGGCGGATGGTCTTATGCGCTTAGACTTGCAGGGTGGGGTGACGACCGATTTGTTTGGACCGGCTCCTGCCCCTGTCAGCCATTCTCCGCAGCCGGGAAGGGCAAGGCGGCCGATGACGAGCGCCATCTGTGGCCTGTCTGGATGGCTCTCATCCGCGAGTGCAAGCCTGCAACAATCTTTGGTGAGCAGGTTGAGGCGGCGATTGGATGGGGCTGGATCGACGCTGTTTTCGCTGATCTGGAAGCGGAAAGCTACGCCTGCGGGGCGTCCGTATTGCCAGCTTGCAGCGTCGGCGCGCCGCACATCAGACAGCGGCTGTGGTTCGTGGCCGACGACGCGCGATTGGAAGGGCCCGCAGGGGAGAGCATACAAGGGGGAAGCGACGGATTTGCCCTTGGCCGCATCATGGGCCACGCCAGCGGCACGAGATTATCGCAGCGAGAGTGCGACCGACGATTTCAACGAGAAGAGATGGAGTCATACGAGGGGCAAGCCCTTATCGGCGGAAGCAACGTTAGCTCCGTGGGCTACCACGCGAGTGACAAACAACGGGAACCACGGTTCGCCGAAGCGGGCGAACGACGGTCGGGCGCGATTGGAAGATCAGGTCCATGGAGAGATATCATCTGGCTCCCCTGCACAGACGGCCGCGCGAGGCCAACTCAACCCGGCATTTTCCCTTTGGCTCATGGGGTATCCGCCCGAGTGGGAAAGCTGCGCGCCGCAGGTAACGCGATCGTCCCGCAAGTCGCGGCCGAGTTCATAAGAGCCGCCGGATGAGGGTCAGCCTCAAAAGCTTGCGGGCAATCGGTTTGCCGGCCGAAGAAATTCTGCGTCTTGTCGAAGAACAATCGGCACACGACGATGAAGCCAATAGGCAACGTCAACGGCGATACCGGGAGAGATTGGCCAATAAAAACAAAGAGCGCGTTACGGAACTAACGTCACGTGACGTAACAAACGTAACGGAAACTTCTCCCCCTTCGCCTCCCCCTTCAATGGTTTCCCCTATAACCCCTTCCTTAACTACCCCCACCACATCCCCCTCATCGATTGGTGTTACGCGAGGCAAGAGGCTGCCCGAGGAGTGGAAGCCAAACGCTCGTCACTACGCCTCCGGCGCCGAGCTAGGCCTATCGCCCGCTCAGGTCGACGAGGCGGCGACCGACATGAGGCTTTGGGCGGAAGCAAATTGCAACCGGGCGATCGCCCGCAAGGCTTCATGGGACAAGACGTTCGCAGGATGGCTGCGGCGCAACACGCGGAGGCACGTCAATGGCAAACACGGTGGCTCAATTGCTGCCGCAGCAGACCGGCTTATCGCCGCAGCAGAGGCAGAGGAAGGCGGCACAAGTGCTCGCGACGAATACGACCTCGACCTCTGACGCTGCGAAGGCCGCCAAGAGGCTTTGCGGGCAGTGGCCGCACCTGAAGGCCGATGACCCGGCAATCTATTTGGCGGGCATTGCTGCGGTTTTGAGCGGCTATCCGCCGGAGATTGTTGCCGAGTGCTGCGATCCGCGCATCGGCTTGGCGCGGTCCCGGGAGTTCCCGCCGACCGCGGCCGCAGTGGCCGATTGGTGCGGCCGGCGCGAGGCGTATTATCGCAAGTGGGCCGTATTCGTCCAGCCGAGGCCGCTGACGCCTGTATGGCATGAGGATGCTACCTCCCTACCCGAGGCAGTCAAAAACGCACGTGCGGGCTTCCTGACCCGATTGCAGGGCATTCTACGTTTGGGCAAGTCATGATTGCCCGGACCTACGCCGAGCTGTGCGACGCGTTCGTGGCGCGGCTGACCGGTCTTAACGTGCAGCACCTGGAGCTCGACCACGCCTGCGGCCTGGCGACGGGCTACACTGGCAAGCTGCTGGGGCCAAAGCCGACCAAGCACTATGGGCCCCGCAGTCTGGACCTGCATTTGCAGGCGCTCGGGCTCATGCTGATCGTGGCGCCGGACATAGAGCGGATGCCGATGGTAAGTGATTCGCGCGAATTCCGGCCCAAGGATGCTGCCGCCGCCACAGCATTGCGCAAGCGCAAGCGGGAAGGCCGTGAATTACTTGCGGAAATCCTGCGTGATAACAGACAAAAGCATCGCAAAAAGATGCTCGCCGGTTACATGAAACTGCCGGCGAGCAAGCGGCGGCGGATTGCCCGCAATGCGGCGCTCAAACGCTGGCGCGCCGCGCTGAACGCAATTGCTGCGCAATGAAGGGGGAGCCATGAATGAGGCTGATAAATTACGTGCCGAAAATGAACAATTGCGGGCGCTAATTGAGGCAATTGAAGAAATCGACCCGTGCATTCTCGAACAAGCTAAGCGGAGGATCAAGAAACGCGATGCTCAAATGTGACGATTGCGGCCGTTTCATTCCCTACGCCGATTTGGAAAACGGTGGCGCTACGCATGTGCTGATCTATCCTGATAGCCTCTACACGTGCGAGACATGGGAAACGGTATGCTCCCGGTGTAACAGCCGCAGCAGCCGCACAATAGCCAATCGCGGCAATGGCCTGCCGGCAGCGTAGTAGCGGGCCATGCGCGGGGAGACGCCAAGCGCCTTGGCGGTTGCCAGCGAATGCGGCGAGAGGCCAAGGCGCTTGAGCGTGCGGAGGTATTCAGCGTGGGTCATTGCGATGTGCGCCGCCGAAATCGGTATTCTATTTCGCTCCATTCAATTATTTCAATGTTAAGCTTAGCATATTCCTCCTGGGTTATTTTATGGGACATGTACAGCGCATCGAGATCGTCTATTTTGCGCTGCACAATCCTTTCAATTTGCTCTTCGGTAAGAGATGGTTTGGTCCTGCTCATTTCATCCTCGCTGTGATACGGTTTGAGTTGTCATTGCTGTGTTTGGTGCCTCCGGCAGCGGCACCCAATGTGTAGGACGGATGGCGTAGGGCCAAAACCACCCGTCGATAGTTCCAGGCAATTCGCCGGCTGTGGCCCATTGCCCTACGCCAAAAAAATCACGGTTGCCGCGTGCAAAAAGCAAAATCTCGCGATCCTGCGGCGCGCATGTGATAGGTTTCCATGTCATTGCTGCGGCTCCCCTGTGAGGCGCTTGAGCGTGCGGAGGTATTCAGCGTGGGTCATAAGCCGCCCACTGTATAAATTTGGCGATATTCGTAATTGTCGGACGATCGCAAAATTCGGCATCAGTTCGAATATCGAGGCCATCAGGAAGGCAAGTCTCAATATCCCATGTGTGCCACTGGCGGCCTGTTTTGATGTACCTATCGACAAATTTGCGCGCTGCCTCTCTGGCTTGCTGTCTGGTCATCTCGTCCTCCATTCCTCGCTGTGATACGGGTTGAGTTGTCATCGCTGCGGCTCCCCTGTGGCCTCGCTGGCTGTGGTTGAGCCCGCGATGGCAGGGGCTAGGCCGGCAAGCCTAGCCCCACTGTTTTTAATCTTCGGCGCCTAAATAGGCTTGGGCATTGTTCCAGGCTTCCGCATATCCAGGTGCAGTTTTGTCGAAACCTGTGGGATCAGGTGCCGTTTCAAAAAGTTGGCGCAACAGGTCTTTTGCGAGTGTTTCGCGGTATTTCAGATCGCTCATGTGACGTGCCATTGTATTCCTCCTCAGAATGGAACTTCGGTTGCGTTAAGCTGGTCGATCGGCGGCAGATTGCGGACCCAAGACCGGAAGTCTGCGAACGTCATTTCGACGTGCAGCATGGCGCGGTCCCAGTCGCCAAGCTGGTCATATTGCGCTTGGTCATCCACGCGGTTGCGGATGACAGGGTGATTGGTGCCGCCCGACGCTGCCTTGAGCTCGCGCCGGGCGTTCATGTACTCGATTGTGGGGCGGGGCATGTTAGCGCCCGCAGCCAGCGATTAGCTCATGCGCCTGCCGTAATAGATCGGCGCGCAACAAATCATCCTGCGCCGTGTCAGGAGCACCATTCTCTGCGGCATGATCGGCATCTGCCTGTGCCCACCGAATTAATTCTTCGATTTCGCTCAAGATGCGCTCAAGGCGCGTGTTCGTTGTTTCGTAAGGTCGGCAAGTCATGATCATTCCCTCGCTGTTGTGCGCCACGGCAATGGCGCCGGCTGGATTGCCGATCATGTGCCCCGCAGTGGAGGCACATGGGCTGCAATCAACGGCCGCAGAGCATTTCAATTGCGTCGCCTTCGTACATGCCCTCCTCGAACGACTGGCGCCACACTGCGACCGATGCTGTGGCAAACCGCTTGTCGTATCCGATCCGCGTGTCGATATGGTTCAGCCAATCGCGGAAGCATTCATTCTCGAAAGCAGCTTGGTTGTTGATGTCCAGGATGCGCATTTGATGTTCCTCGCTGTGTTGGGGTGTGGGCTGTAATCAATCGGTGGGAGGCAAGAGTTCGGCAATCTGATAATCTATGTTGGATTGTAATTTACCATCCTCTGTATATTCGCGACTAACAAGGAACTCTTGCGCTTCGGCAAATGTGGAGAATGGTCCGAAGGTCCAATCTTCGTCTGGAGTGTGAGCAATTACAATGAAGGTCATTTGCTGATCCTCGCTGTGCTGGCGATGGCCGGCAAGCCATCGTGAAAAACAGAGTATAGGCAATCGTTGCCTATGTCCATCCAAAATCGTCGCTGCAATGCACAAAATCGTCGCTGCAATGCACAACGTGTGCAAAATTGAACAGCGAGCGGGAATAAATCAGTGCAATTGCCAATCTCGTTCAATGAACGAGATTGATCGTATGCGCATGGATTACGAGCTGTGCCGGGAGAACGCCGCGCAATGCCTCAAATGGGCAAGAGCAGCGCGTGACGAGGCCGTGCGCGAGGCATTTGTGGCCATGGCTGCAACATGGTCCGCCGCTGCGATGCGTTTGCGGGCGCAACCGTACAACCTGTCAACCGACCAGTCATTGCAATCCACCGCATAAACACAGCGCCGCGCATGCCGGTGCGTTGCGCCGCATGTTTTTGTGTGCCCCCAATCCCTTCACCCCGCTTGCACAGCGCGGGGTAAGTTAAGTGCAGCTGTGCCTAGCTGCCCACAGAAGCAGGCAATGTGGTCGCTGTAGCTCAACTACAAAACGGAGCAGGGAACCAGCACCACAAGCCCACACTAAGGACAGGGCCAGGATAGGCCCATGAGGCCCATGAACATCTCATCCAATCCACATGCCCCATAACAGCCAATAACAGCCAATCCAGCTCAGCACATATCTATCAAACACGTGCCAGAGATACTTAACTCGTTGATATTGCACGCTTTGCTGCGGATTGTGCCTGCAGCGGACAACACCAGGGACAACAAGGTAGCCCCAAAAAGACCCCCCTGCCCCCCGCCGGCCCCCTAAAACAGCCGCTCACCGGAAATTCGACATCCCCCATTTCAACGCGATCTGATCTGTGGCATGTGTTGCATTTGCGTCACATCGTTGCATTTATATTACTACTTTACATAACGGCGTTATGCACATGGGTACGTTGAGTGTGGCTGTGGTGTGGCGTAGGGAGTGCCTGTGAAGCTCGTTGCTCATACCCGGCGGGTGTCCTGGGCCGTCCTCGCTCGCGGCCATATCGACCATCTAGACACTCCGTAAGCCGCCGAGGCGGGCCGGGAACTGATTTTGGAGGTATCGGATGCTGGCTCCTCGGGATCGCGTTACGGGGGTGCTGCTGGGTGCTGCGGACTATATTGAGCTGCATGGGTGGTGCCAGGGCACGTCGCAGATAGGTGATCGTGTTTGTGCTGCATGGGCGCTTACTATTGCAGCGGGCAACGATGTTTCAACTTCGGAGCAGGCCGGGCGCAGGCTGATGTGCTCTATGGGCATCCCTGCCGGCCATATAGGCAGGGTTCC
>Ga0210402_10002194_pt1 | contig 19210 bp, 20 predicted proteins | sample IncBWC7MmetaG_FD_161055 | JGI IMG/M metagenome (GOLD analysis project Ga0210402, IMG submission 161055) | Forest soil microbial communities from Barre Woods Harvard Forest LTER site, Petersham, Massachusetts, United States - Inc-BW-C-7-M | ecosystem: Environmental > Terrestrial > Soil >... | reverse complement strand
CGACCTGGCCAGCCAACAACATGTTCCCGCCCACCATCAATGATGTTGGGTTCATGAACTACAGCAACGGCAATGGCGGAAATTACGAGCTTCAATCGAGCAGCCCTTACAAGAACAAGGCTGCCGATGGCAAGGATCTCGGGGCCGACATTGTGGGGCTCAACGCAGCGCTCGCGAACGTCGAATAACTCTTCCGCTTCGAAGGATTGTCAGCGTCCAGGCAATCGAGGTCCGCGGTCCGCCGCGGACCTTCTTTTTTTCTCTCCATGCAGACGTTTCCGAACGCGGCCAGGGCGGCTGCCACGCGGTGCAGTTCGCCTTCAAGTCGTGTTCTATTGCGAGCGCATCAGCGATGATTTGGTCGATCGGTTATCGCATTGGGCGGCCTTTCGGGCAATTTGGGAGTGACGGGATTGCTTCATGCCAAAAAACATTGATGCAGTGTAGTCAGCGAACTCCAGAAGGAGCGAAAACGCAGATGCGGCGCCTTCTGCAAAACGCTTGCACCATTCCACCCGGATTCTTGCCACTGCTGCTCATCGTGAAATCCGCAGAGGGTTAGTCTAGCTGCAGCTCCCGTGGCGAACCAAGACCCTGGGCCCAAGGTAAGCGGGCGTGGTGCTTCGGGACAGTTCTTCGGGTGGAGAAAGAATTGAAGCAAGGAAAGCTCGGCACGGAGATCGGATTTCAGCGTAGAAATGCCGAGACCGAGAACACCAATCCACCCAGCCATCGCGATCTTGCGTTCGCTCGTGTTTATGCTACGGCCCATCGATCGTACGCGCTCCGGCACGCCCAGACAGTTAACGCCAGGTACTGGCACATGCCGGGAGAGGGCTTGACCGTCCAAATGCTGACACACCGTCAGCGGGTCGACATACGGGACAGTTAGTTCTTCGCTAGCAAACGAAGCAGCTTTGGAAAAGCTGGGTTAGCGAACAAGGCAACGTTTGGAAAAGTGCATGCAATCAACCAAGGGGCGTAGCCTCCAAGAGCAGGACAACCTCGAGTGGACCCTCAGGCCGTTCGGTGTTGTAGGGGGCTGCGTCCAGAATTGTAAGGGCGAATCAACAGTGCTCTCTTATTCTGAGTGAATCTAAAATCGCGGCCAGGATGTTGCGACGGCGGCTCTTCCGCAACACGCAGGTAGCTGCCGACCACGCACGAAAACTTGTTTACTCACAAGCTGGATGCGGAGAATTGATCGATCGAACCAGGCGTATACACTAAGAACCGGTTTTGGAAGCGCGGGCCGGGGCTGCGGTTCCGGACCGAGGGTCGGCGCAGTGGGGCGGCATGTCGGGTGGAATGCTGCGGGCTCTCCACTCTACAATGCGCTTTACTCGGGCCGTGCGCTTTTCGCTCGCGGCTCGGACTTTCTCTTCTGCTCCAGCAGGGTTAGTTGGCGGAGTGCTTCCTCTAGTTCTTCTTTCTCCTGCACGTCCGCGCTTTTTGTTCCTCGCTCAAGCACCCTGTCGTTGATGGCTCGGCGGGCTTGCTCGACTAGCTTGGGCAGCTTCGCAGGATCTTGCTGGCGAAGGGCAGCGCGAAATAGGATCGTCCAGTGGGTGGGCATGGCGAAGATACTCGACTCGCTTGGTGCTGGGCGGCGCGGGTGCTCGGTGACGTGTGGCTGGGGACCCCTTATCAAAGTATGAATGCGGCCTTGCGTGTGGCGTGATCCGCGCCGTGTTCAGTGGTGCGAGCGGCGGTCCGACTGTCGTCCACAGAGTAGCACCTTTGCGCGCTGGCGTCTGGCGACGAAAATTCGGGGCGTTTGTGCTCGCAAAGACAGGGGGGAGTCCCAGGATTTTCGGGTTTGGGTTCTTCGGGTGGTTTCTCTTTCAGCCGTTGCCCTTCTGCTCGCAGCAGGTCAAGGAAGCGTTCTGGTGGTTGTTGGTGAAATCGGGAATATTTCAACAACAATCCAGCTTCGGCGTGTTTCATCCCGGATACCGCCTTACGCTGACTGCTCCACACAGTAAAATTGGAATCAATCAACGCTTCGGTATTATAGAGGCGTGGTTGCCCACAAGAGGTGCCCATCGGGATGACGAAGACGAGAGTTGCACTGTGTCTGCTGTGGCTCGCGGGTTCTCTCGCCGACGCTCAGAATACCACTGCGTCCGCACGCGGAAACAAGACCCTACTGATTGCGCTGGAGAATGGCTGGAACCAGGCACAGCTGCATCACGATTCAAAGGCACTGGACGGGTTGGTGGCCGATACCTTCATCAGCACGGACAATGACGGTACCTGCATGACGAAGGCCCAGTTCCTGGATGACAATAAGGACCTCTCCTACGCTGCCAGCCTCATGACAAACAGTGACGAGCGGGTCTTCCTCTACGGAGACGCAGCCGTGGTCGCTGGAATCTATCACGCCAAAGGTCTTAACAAAGGTAAGCCCTTTGATCATTATGGGCGATTCACCGACATGTGGGCTTATTTGAGCGGCAAATGGGTGTGCGTGGCCAGTCACACAAGTGCGCTCAAGAAAAAGCCCTGAGAACAAAGGCCAGGAGACCCTCTGCCTTGACCAAATGCTTTGGCGTCACCCATCGTGTGGCTATTGAGTTCACACCGGATCAGTCCACGCGTGCTCGGGACGCAACAACATTCCGTCGAAAATCGCGGGGTAACTCGTCGGGAATTCATGAACCCTAGCAACGCACTTTCGTCGCTATGGATGGGCCGCAGCCCATGGGAACTCAGAACCCGGTCAGTGGTTATGTCGTTGCCGAAGCCAAGACCCGGAAGCGACCGCTCTCGTTCTCATGACCAGGGGTTCGCGCATCGCGCGATCATCGAAGTTTATCTCGGCGCACTCCGGTTGGCCGACAACAAGAGTTTACTGCGGCGTATTCGTTGCTTCCCGAAAACCTGCTCTCGTCGCCTGATGTCGGGTCACAATTGGCCTAGGTCTCGTTGTATACTCCTTTACTTGGATATGATCTGTACGAGGCTTGCAGCCTTACGTTGGCGCGCACACAAATTGTTGAGATCCCGTCGGTCGCTCCTCAAGATGCAGGAATATTCCAATGGAAGAGAAGGACCGATTCCGCCGGAAGGATAGACCACCCGATCTAGGCAAGGGGGGCTCTCCCGTGCGCACGCCGTCCAAGGGAGACAGCTCTTCCTCGAATCTGGGCCCGCCTTCTGATCCGCCAACTCCCATCGATGTTCCTCCTTCCGGTTCCCCTGACTCGCCAACAATTATCGATGGTCCTCTAAGCGGTTCCGACGATTCTCCGACCATGGCCGACGCCCCGGATGGCAGTTCTTCCGACTCCCCCACAATGGATTTTGGGACAAGCCCGCTACCAACGCCCTCGCGAGCTTCGTTCAGCGGACCGGCCTCGCTGTGCCCGGGAATGATTCTTGGCCGGCGATACGAGATTCTGCAGCTCCTTGGTGAGGGCGGCATGGGTGCAGTTTACAAGGCGAAGGACCGTGAACTAAGCCGCATGGTTGCCTTGAAAGTAATCCGACCTGATCTCGCGAAAAACCAGGCAGCGATCGATCGTTTTAAGCATGAACTACTTCTAGCACACCAGGTGACGCACAAGAACGTCATCCGAATCTACGATCTCGGCGAGGCCGAGGGGATGAAGTTCATCACGATGGAGTTTATTGAAGGGGAGGACTTGCGCAGCCTGCTGCTCGAGAAGAAGAAGCTATTGCCTGGAGATGCAGTCGAGATCATGCAGCAGGTTTGTCGGGCCCTCGAAGCAATCCACAGTGTGGGTGTGATTCATAGGGATTTGAAGCCGCAAAACATAATGCGCGATACGGCCGGCCGAATCCTGGTGATGGACTTTGGTGTGGCACGCACTCTCGAAGGCGACGGCATGACCAACACGGGAGCCACCGTAGGAACGATCGAATACATGTCTCCCGAGCAAGCCCTCGCTCAAAAACTCGATCAACGCTCAGATATTTTCACGCTCGGTCTGATCTTCTGCGAACTGCTCACGGGAAAAATGCCGTTTCGCGCAGAAAGTGCGCTGGCCAGTTTAATCAAGCGGTCGCAGGAACGGGCGGTTCCGGTCTCCGTTCTCGATAACACTGTACCGCCAGTTTTGAGCGACCTCGTGGGCAAGTGCGTTGAACGTGATCCTAAACTTCGCTACCAGACGGCTGCCGCACTCCTGGCTGACCTGGAAGGGTGGCAAGGCAAAACCGCAACTCTGCGGTTTCCGGACCTGCGTCGGTGGGCGCCGCGTGCGCGGCCGTGGATGGGAATCGCGGTTGCAGTGCTGGTTGTGGCATTCGCGGGCATCCGGTACCGCGACAAGCTGTTCCCTCAGAAACCAACCCTGACGGCGTTGGCTAAGCCGGACGTTTCGCTGGCCATTTTGCCGTTCCGCAATGCCTCCGGCGATGGGTCACTGGACTGGCTGGGCCCCAGCCTGGCGGACATGCTGAGCACCGACGTGGGGCAGTCGGCGCACTTGCGCACAATTTCCCCCGACCGCCTGCACCAAGTTCTCACCGACCTGCAAATCACGCCCAACGTGGTGATCGATCCGACCCAACTCAGCCGCATTGCCGAGTTCAGTGGCGCCGACACGATAGTCTGGGGGCAATACGCGAAGTTTGGTGACCGGATTCGCATTGATGCTTCTCTCCTGGACTTGAAGCATGACCGTCGGGTTCCACTCAAAATTGACGTGTCGAGCGAAAAAGATGTGCCGGACGGAGTGGACCGCCTGGCCGAATCCCTCCGGCGAAACATCGGTGTCTCCGGCGATGTAGTGAAAGAGTTGCGGGCCAGCTCTTTTCAGCCGACGTCGCAATCACTGCCCGCGCTCCGGAATTACAACCAGGGCGTGAAGTTCCTCCGAGATGGCAAGAGCGTGGAAGCCCAAAAGCAATTAGAGGCGGCCACCAGCGAAGACCCCACGTTTGCCTTGGCTTTCTCCAAACTGGCACAAACCTACGCCAATCTCGGTTACGACAGCGAAGCGGAGCAATCGGCGCAGAAGGCCGTGGGGCTGAGCGAAAACCTGCCTCCAGCAGAAAAGTATTTAATCACCGCGATCCGGTCGCAGGTTGCCAACAATTATTCCGACGCGATCAAAGCTTACGAGAACATGGCCAAAGCTTCTCCCGATAATTCCGACGTGCAGTCGGCGCTGGCCCGCTTATATGAGGACACTGGAGACTTTGCCAAGGCCAGTGAGTTCAATCGGATGCTTCTCGTAGCAAACCCTAAGGACATCACCGCTATCGTAGCTACCGGACGGGTAGCCATCAAGAGTGGCGACCCGCGAGCCAGCCTGGACCCGCTAAACCGCGGCCTGACTCTCTCCATTCAACTGGAAAATGACGAGGCAAGGGGCACCAGCCTGCACTTGATGGGTGTGGCGTACAGGATGCTAAACAAACCGGAGGAGTCGCTGCGCAACTTTCAGGAGGCACTATCCATCCGCCAGCGAAGCGGTGAAAAACGCGGGATTGCTTTTAGCCTGAACGAGATGGCAGTTGTAGAAGAATCGCTGGGGAAGCCCAAGGATGCCCTGGCCCATTTTCAGGAGGCCTTGCAGATACGGCGCGAGATTGGGGACAAGCGCGGACTGGCCGACACCTTACTCGATTTAGGCAATTTTTACGACGATCGTAGCGATCATGATCAAGCCTTACGAATGTATAAGGAGGCCTTGCAACTGGAGCGCGATGTTGGCAATGAAGGGTTGCAGGCAATCTGCCTCAACAACATCGGGGCTGTTTATTTTGAAAAGAGCGAATATGAAGACGCCCACACCTATTATCAGCAGGCACTGCAATTGCGGGAAAAATCCAAGGTGCCACAAGACATCGTCGAGAGCGTCCACAATTTGGCGGAGACTCTGGCCAGAATGGGGCAGTACGATCAGGCGGTGACACAGTACATGCGGGCGTTGGGACTGCGTCGCAGCATGGATGACTCGCGCGGAGCAGCCATCGAGTCGTACAGCATGGGCACGCTGTTTGATTATCAGGGCCGGTTCGGCGCTGCCATTAGTTCCAAGCAAGATGCACTGAAAACCTTCCGCGACCTCAAGGACCGGACCTTTTGGATGGCGGAAATCTTGGGCGGTCATGCCGAGGCGCTCACGCTTGCCGGCCGCGGAGAGGAATCGCAGCCCGACCTCACGGAAGCACTCAGCCTCTCTGGCGAACTGAAGAACGACGGCTTGGTGGCGCAAACTCTAGCCTTCCAAGGCGACGTATCCTACTACCGCGGTGACATGAAGTCGGCCCTCTCTTACTATCAAGGTGCGTTGCAGGCCGCTGCGCGCGCCAAGGAGCCAGACAAAGTACTGATCGCGAAGGCGGATCTTACCCACGTCGACATTGCAGAAGGACATACAGCAATGGCGATCAGCAACTTGCGGTCTCTAGCGCGCCAGGCGGAAGACCAGGGCTTTGCCTACATGGCGGTGGAGTGCGCGATTTACATGGCGGAAGCCAGGGTGCGCACTCACGACAATTCACACGCCCGCCAGGAACTGGAACGCGCCCTACTGCGCGCCGACAAGCTGGGCCTCAAGCCGCTTAGCGCTAGGGCTCATTACCTGCTCGCGGCAACGCTGCGGGCTTCCGGCAACCAGGCTGAAGCTCAACAGCACTATCGCGATGCTCTTCAGTTGTTCGATGCCATGCGCAAGGAACCGGGGGCCGACAAAATTCTGCAGCGTTCCGATTTCAAGAATATCTACGACGAGTCCAGCCACTGGTCACATGCCGCCAAAAGCTGACAGGCTGATTTCCCAGCCCTAACTAACCGTACGACCGATCAGACAACTTGCTCCCGATAGGTGAGGCGTTAAACTAAGGGTTCTCGAGTGCTCCTTCGCGAGAATTCCGAGTTAGTGCCAAAAAGAAGGTGCAGGATGTATCCTGCACCTTTCGCGCCGCCAGACGAATTGGATCATTTGAACTTGAAACCCAAGTCTGCCGGGAACTCTGCCAGGCCATTATCAAAGGTGGCCTGAACGTTGGCACAAGACCCCGCCCAGGATTTCTGGGTCTTCCAGTTCATCTGGTAATTTCCTCCACCCAGGTTCTGGAAGCCCGAATTGCCCGGGGCCGAAATGTCCGTGGCGGTATTAGCCGCGGTCCCGGTTTGGGCCGGGCAATTGACGAAAATGTACGCAAGGTTTACCCACGGCGCGGTGCAACCTGTGCCGGCGGTATTTGCGCACCAGGTGAGGGTTGTGACCGGATTGCCGAGGATGTCGAACAGCTGAAATGCCAACGGGCGCGTTGACCCGGCTTTCACCATGTTCAACTCAGTGTTCACGATGGGTGATTCCCATGCCACGAGTCTAGTTGTGGTGGTGCCGGCCCCAGTTATCAGCGGAGCGCCCGGCGTGTAGGTTACTTCGAAGCACGATCCGGTGCCGCTGCCCTTGCCCTTGGTGGTCGGGTCGATCCTGGTCACGAAGTAATCAGTAAAGATGCTCTGGGCAATAGCCGTGCTGGACGTCGGGCATCCGGAGCCGTGGACCACCAAGAAATCGGGTCCGCCGATCGCTGGCAGATTGGGCGGCAGATCATAGCTCTCGAGTAGCGTGTAAAGCAGACTGGTGCAGTCGCCGCCGTTCGGGACGCCGCCGACCGAACAATCGGCCTGGTAGTTGACGCATACGTCGGAGCCAAGGGGAGCGGTCGGGCTGGTGGGACTGACGTCCGCGAAAGGAATACAGGCCTCAGTCGGGAAATTGGACGGCGGGGTGAATGCCGAGTAAAGAACCGGTACGAATGTAATCGTCAACGATTCTCCGCCGTTGCTGTAAGGGGACGGCGTGATCTTATACTTGTCGTTGAAAAACGAGTAGGTAGTTTGCACGCCCGGCTCCAGCGTCTGGGTTTGCGTCAGGCTGGTGAATCCGCCGCAAGAGCTCGCATCCTGGGCCAAAGCAAGAGTCGCGCTCGCATCAGCGTCGGCTTGAAGCATTCCGGTAAAACTGTCAAAGACCAACCCATTCGTTCCGCAAAAAGGTGAGCTTGCCGCCAGAGTAATTGTTCCGGTAAACGTCGAGACGCTACTATTGTTCATGACCGTGAGAAAGCTCGTATTGTTGGAGCAAATCGTTTCGCTTGTGTTGCACCGGGTGGTCTCAGAAAGAACCTCGTAAGTGGTGGTGACGCTGAGGTCGTAAGAGACAAGGTCCCCCTCCTGCGACGTGAAAGAGACGCTGCCCGAGGATAGCCCGCCCTCAAAACCATTGCCCGGATCACAACCCGTGGGTGCACCCGCCTGCATCACGTAGGCATCGGTCGCGACCTGATCGGCCGCGGTGCAGTTGCCGGCCACCGGCACCGTTTGCGGGTTGCCGGAGTGAATGTCTTTGTCACTGACGCTCAGGCTGATCTTCGTGGTATTGACGCCGTCAGAGACCGTGCCGTTGATGGTAAGCAGTGCACCTGTTGTCGAGGGATTCGTTGAGAACGCTGTCGCGGTGGTCAACAGAACCAACGCCGCACACGAGAGCAGTTGAACCGAAGTTTTCATATCTGTGCCTCCTATGGAAAGCGGCTTCTGCCGTCCCTTGGCGGCCATGGGACTGTTTCACTCACGAGCCAGCAGGCAGGTGTGCCGCATGGCTCCGAGATTCGGAGTCCCGAGACGGAGGAATGAAAGCGCGGGCCGGACACGGACCAATGCGTCAACATGGGAGCGTACCACTCCTCGCCACCGAGACTTGCGATTAGACCCCTTGACCGCTGCCGGGGAACCCGGAAGCTGCGACCGATCTGGGCGGGGATTATCCTATGTTCCGGGTCTTTCGTCAACAATGAGTTGTGCAACTGTCAAGACTCGTTAAAAATGTCCCCATCGTTAACTCATTAGAAATGTCCCCTTTTCTTAGTAAATGAAATGTCCGATATGTCGCCGCAACCCCTTCTGCATTTTGGAAATGGAAAAATGAATGCTTTAATGGCTATGGCTGAGGCGCGCGGTTCTGCCAGAGACAAACCAAGTCCAAGTCAAGGAAGCATACCGGAACTACACCCCTCCGTTTGATGCGTCAGGGATCGTTCATCGGCTCTTGCGCGCCGTGCCTGACAAGTATCTGAGGGGTTTGGATTGCGTCGTACTGATGAACCTTGGCGGCCTGTCTCGTAAGGATCGCGTGGGCAGGGTCTGGTCTCGCAAGAGAAGGGTCGACAAGTCGTACATCCTTGGTCGTTATCATCCAAGGTCACGCAATTCCCAACCCTACATCGAGCTTCGAGTCGACAAAATCATCGAGGGGCTAAAGGGAAAATTTCTGTGGTTGCCGTTCCTACGAGAACTAGTCTTCGGCCATGTTCTTTTCCATGAACTAGGCCATCATATTCATTACACAATTCGGCCCGAACATAAAGAGAAAGAAGATGTAGCGGATAAATGGGCCGGGAAACTGAACGCCAATTTTATCCGCAAGAATTACTGGTATGCCCTTCCGATGATTGTTCCCGCTGCGAAGGTTTACACGTGGCTGAGGCGGAAGTAGTGAGCTCGGGTGCCATCTCTAGCCCAGGCCGCACTTGTCTGAGACGAAATGTGCAATTTGTTCGAACGTAGGTCGTCAGTTGTTTAGAACAGAAGGCGATTGCGCGTTTTGACCACAGTGAGCTGTGGTCAGCGGCCTTTATTCCCGTCGCCCTGCAAGATCCGAACGATCGCAACTATTGTGTTCCAATTCCGTGTCGTGGCCGGCACACCGTACAGCTTGTCGATCTGGCCAAGATAACCGATTGTCTTCATGTGACGACGGTACACTCCAAACACGAACTGGCCCTCCGACGCTATCACCCGCACCAACCACTCCCCGTCTGAGGGAAACGTGACTGGAAGCGACGCCCGGACGCCCCCCGCTTTCGACAGAATACTCACGAACCGAACAACATCCGGGGGTGGCGGCTCAGTTCCAAACGGATTCTCCGTCTCGAGCCGCATAAGATCGCGGCCATCGCACAGCACAATTTCCGCTTCGAACGGCAGCTTGCGAAGCAATGCGTTACGGAATTTTGCTCGGGATCCAGGTTTACGAACGACAAAGGTGCCCGCAGCACCCACGTTCAGGACATCATAGTCGCTCAGTTCTCGTGCGACGATACTTGGGCGAAACGTTCTGTGTCCGCCAACATTGACGCCTCGGAGGAAAACGATGAGAGCCATACCGGGAATTATGAGGAAAAAAGGCGGGCTGCGCTATGTCAGAGAGGCTCGATCGGGTGGGGGCGACGAAACGAACCGTCCCTAACGCCCGAGCCCGTTTTGGGCGCAATGGGAATGTCACGCCGACAATGACGCAGAAACACTGCTCAGGACCGCTACGTGTTCTACCGATGTGTTTTGGGTGTTATCGCTAGTAACTATCGCTAGCAGCTCCGGCTAAGTAAACTCTTGTCGTTCGCCGGAGCTCCTATGCGCCTGCTGCGCCTTAAAGACGTCGAGATTGGCCCCAGGGACCGCGTATTCCGCCACTCGCGTGTGCGAGCGTTGATCGTCTGGCTTGCTGGATTCGCCGCCACCGCGGCTTTCTTTTTCAACGCCTACACGCGAAAGTGGCCGCCCGGCTTCTTCTTTGGCTCATTTCTACTGCTCTTCGTGCTTCTGACTCTCAGGATGGTCACTGCGCGCTTCCACCCGTCCAATTGGCTCGTCCGCATGAACGAGACGGGAATTTACGTGCAATATCGTTCTTATCTGAACTACCAGTTGCCCGCCGATGACCCTTCTGTCGTTTTCCTTTCCCTCGGCGCGATCGCGTCGGCCCGGCTGGTCAAGGAGCGCGTCGAAACACCCGATCCGGCAAAGCCCGGCGCCACGCAAACCCAATACCTCCGCTATGTCGAAATCGAGTTATCCGGCGATACCGCTCTTCTTGAGGACGCCTTGCAGGGCGAGCGCGGCGAACAGGCTCCATTGAAAAAACGCTGGTATGGCACCAGTTCGACTCTTTACCGAGATTATCCAGTCACGATAACCGCGCCGAAGTTCCTTCGGATACGTTGGGACGTTGTGCCCGGCGCGCACAAGTTCCTCGACGCCCTGCGCCCCTGCACGGTCATTGCCGATCCGGTTTCCTTAACGCAAGACTTCACGCACCTGAAATCGCTCAACCGCGAAGACCAACAGAAGCAACTCCGCGAACTCGCCGCCCGCGGCCAGACCATCACCGCCACGTACGCCGCCAGCAAACTCTACGGCTGCAGCCTAGGAGAAGCAAGGGAGCTGGTGGATTCTCGGCGGGAGAATGAGGTGCCGCGATAGCCCCCTGGATTCCGTCTAGTGGCATTGCGCCGTGTACGATTCGCGTGCTCGTGGTGCACGGTCACGTCGCCGTAGCATTTGTTCGCCAAAAGCGGGGATGAGTGCAATTGAGACTTCAACAATTGACGAGATTGCAACGACTGACTTGCGGTACCATGATTTCTGGCGGGGAGGTTAGCATGCGATTCTCGAAGAGGCGCATTGTAATGGCGTCCGCGCTTTTAGCTTCAACTTTTGCCTGGGGGCAGCAGCCTCAAATCAATGGGCCTGAAATCAACGGACCTACATCTCTTCTTGTTCGTATGTCCGTCGCGAGCTCTTGGGAACCTTCAGGCTTTGGGAACTTCCCGCAGATTTGTTTTTCGGTTGACCGCTCTGGCCATTATGAAATGCGGCGGGTGACAACGAAAGGGAATGCCGAGTTTGTTGAGGGTACTCCACACACTGAGCTACTCCAGGGAACTATGTCAGCCAAGGAACTGAAAAAACTGGAAACGCTGCTTCAAGTTCCGGAGTTCCGCGCCTTGCCCAGATCGTCCGGCGGCATTCTTCGCAAGGGCGCGGAGACTTTTGTAGCAGAGGTTCCGCGCAGAAACGGAGCACAACGGGTCGTTATCTCCGACACGGACGGGGAAAACCCATTCCCAGATTCTGCGCAAAGAATCGTCGATTGGCTTCAACAATTCAAGGCTGAAGGCGCGGAGCCGCTTGATGTGTCCGCACTGGACATTTGCCCGAGTGGAGCGCTTCAACCAGTAAACCCGAATACTGCGTCGTTGCAACCCGTCCCTTCATCTGGTACATGCGTCCCGCGGTAGTTGCTCCGTGTTTGATCGTTGTTGCAGACGGTGTTTTGCGCTCAGAACCATTCCGTTATGAAGTAATCGTGAGTAATGACGCCAGCAGTGAAATCGCTTAATGCTTTCCCATAAGCGTAAGGACGGCAGACGCCGCAATCGGATTCGCCCCGGCGAGCGTTGCCTTTACTCTTACATAGGGCGGGTCGGGCAAGATGTCGGGCGCGGTGTACAAACCATCATCAGAGATCGTGCCGCACGCGACACCGGAGCAGTTGGCGCCGTTCACGCTCCAATTTGCCGATTTGCTCATAGCCCCGGCCATCTCCACGTAGAACTGCTCTTTACTTCCCGCCGCTATCCGAGGAGTGAGGGGATTGATTGACATCCCTCCTAGGTTATAGAGCAGTTGCATGCGCACTAAGAGTTCCTTCTCCCCGAACGCGGCGGGAAAGAGAGCTCCGATCTTCAACGTCGAGATACACTCGCGTGCGTTGCGATCAAGCGCCTCATCGCCGGATGACACAGCAATCTCGGTGGCATCGGCTCGCCCATCTTTCTCTACCGCAAATTGAACGATCACCTGACCGTGCTTGATCGATGGAGGATGGGTCTTATCGTCTACTGACTTCTCCCAACATTTTCCAGCTTCGACAACAAGAGGCGATAAATAGGAAACAAAATCCACGCCCTGAGGATTGGCGATCACCTCCACCTTTCCTACGAGCGATGGCCCGTAAACGTGGAATTGAACTTCGATATAGATTTGGACCGCGACCGGCTTACCATCTTTCGTGGCGGGTTCAAATCTCCAGGTCTTGACCGCATCGACAGCCTTTTCGTCCAGGCCGCTGCCAAGTGGCACAAATACTTTTATGTCGCGTGGCTTGCCTTCTGGATCGACGGTGAGCTTCAGCACCGCTGTACCCTCAAGATGTGTCTTCAATGCCTCATCCGAATACTCAGGATCGGGCGCAGAAACAGCTCGAGGGGCAACAATGCCGCCGGGCATCAACACTCTGGGAGAACTTGCTTTCTCGGAAGTGACCTGAGTCGGAACATTGCTCTCTGTCGTTCCGGTCGTCTGTTCGTCTCGTAGATTCTTCAGGTTCGCTTTCGCCAGAGCATTGCCCTGATCCGCGGCTTTTCGATACCAAGTCATGGCTTCGGAATAATCTCGCTCGACGCCAAACCCATTCTGATAAAACCAGCCGACATTGTTCTGCGCCATGGCGTCGTTTTGCTCCGCCGCTTTCCGGAACCAGCTCATGGCTTCGCCATAGTCCTGCTTGAATCCACATCCATTCTGGTAAAGAACGCCGAGGTTAGTCTGCGAAGCGGCATATCCCTGATCCGCCGCTTTCCGGTACCATGTCGCTGCTTCGGCGCAATCCTGGTGGACTCCCAGGCCATGTTCGTACAGCCATCCGACGTTCATTTGCGCTTTCGCGTCACCCTGATCTGCCGCTTTGTGGAACCAACTCATCGCTTTGGCATAATCCTGCTTCTCTCCTAGTCCGTTGCGATAAAGCAGTCCCAGATTGTTCTGCGCTGAAGCGTGGCCTTGATCTGCTGCTCGGTAATACCAGGCCATAGCTACGGCGTAATCCTGATCCACTCCGAGTCCCTTTTCGTAAAGCCAGCCGAGGTCATTTTGCGCGTAAGCGTTGCCCTTATTGGCTGCCCCGAGATACCACTTCACCGCTTCAGAGGAATCTTGCGAAACGCCCCAGCCGTTCTGGTAGAGCCATCCGATGTTAACTTGAGCATCGGTATTTCCTTGATCCGCTGCCTTTCGGAACCAGCTCATAGCTTCGGCATAGTCTTGCTTGACTCCACGCCCATTCTGATACAGCACTCCGATGTTCTGTTGGGCTCTGGGATTGCCTCCATCCGCCGCCTTGCGAAACCAGGTCATTGCTTCGGAGTAATCCTGTCTTATTCCCCACCCATTCTTGTAAAGCCACCCGATATTGTTTTGCGCCTCTGCGTAGCGTTGGTTGGCGGCTTTTAGGAACCAACTCATCGCTTCGGCATAATCTTGCCCAACTCCGAACCCGTTCTCATAAAGCCAGCCAATATTATTTTGCGCCACGGCATTGCCTAGATCTGCCGCCTTGCGGAACCATGTCATTGCCATTGAGTAGTCCTTCTGGGCCAAGCATTCATTACCGAGCCGGACTTGCGCTTCGGGCGTTATCGATTGCGGCGAGGGAACACCCTGAGCAATGGTTCTGACGGAGAACACTGCCAAGCAAACGATCAAGTAGGAGAGCCCGTTATTCACGATTCAAGCCTCAATCGCCTCGGCAGCACCGCGCAGGCGGGTGCGTAGAATGACGTGATCCGTCATGGTAACGCGGAACCGAGGTGCAGCGATGAGAATAACTTTTCTTGGAACCGCTGCTGCAAACGCCTTCCCTGAGGCTTTCTGCAAGTGCCGAAACTGCGCCCAGGCACGCATGCTCGGTGGACGGAGTCTGCGAAACGGTCGGCCGTGTTGATCAACAACGATTTGCTGATTGACCTCGGGCCCGACATCATGGCGGCGACGCAGATGCACGCCTGTCCTTTGGATGACGTGCGGTACTGCCTGCAAACGCATCCGCACGCAGACCATCTCGACCTGTCGCATCTCCTCTCTCGCAGCCCTGGCTTCGGCGTAGTTGGCGCTCCTCTGTTGGAGTTTTACGCCTCGCGTGAGACTACACTGCGGACTGCGGAAACCTTTGTCAGGGACTTTGCTGGTTACAGTCTGTTGGCTCCTGAAGCGGAAGAATCTCTCAATTTCCGGATCCACCAGGTCCAGCCTCCAGAACATTTCCTCGTGGGACCCTATTCCGTGATGGCCTTTCCGGCCAATCATGCGCCGGGGATGGGGCGATGCTGTACTCAATCGCAAGTGACGGTCGCGCTGTTTTCTATGATACGGATACGGCGACACTACCCGAACAGACTTGGCGGACATTCCGCCAGCACAAAATGCGCTTTGATCTTGTAGTCCTGGACCATACGTATGGCCCCGACCAATCCGGTAGTGACCACATGAGCGCTCAAGAGGTCATCGAGCAGGCCAACAGAATGCGGGCGGAAGGCGCGATGAGTCCACGCGCGGCCGCGTTTTCGCGACCCATATCGCCCATGAAGGTATCCCGCGCACGCCGACTTGGTTGCGTTTGCAGCCCAACATGGATACGAAGTGGCATACGATGGGCTGGTCCTAACCATCGGAGTGCCCTGCTGGGTGTCAACAGAATCCCGCTGCCGTGTCTCATAATTAGCGGGAATGGCCGCGCTGGTGGCCATATCACAGTGGGGGTACGCTGAAGAATATGAAGCACGTGGTGATCCTAGGTCGCGGAGCGTCAGGTAAATCGACTCTCGCGAGGCGCCTGGGCGAGATCACTGGACTCCCGGTGATCGAATTTGACAAGGTCTTCTGGCGGCCAGGTCTTGTCCCAACCCCGCGCGATCAGTGGGTGCTCGTCCAAGAGAAGCTTGTCACGGAAGATGGATGGATAATGGATGGTGACCTGGGTCCCTACGATGCTGTCGAGGTTCGGCTTCGAGCGGCGGACACGATCATTTTGTTGGACTTCTCGCTCGTTCGTTGTGCTTGGCGAGCAGTCCGGCGATCGCGCGAGCGTGCCGACTTCTGGCGTTGGCTCTTGGCGTATCGCCGTCAAAGTCGGCCAATTCTCATGCAGGCAATCGCTGACCACGCACCAGCTGCGGAACTCCATGTGTTGCGTGACCCTGGGGCACTCAGACGGTTCGTCGCAGACTTAGCCCACGAATCAGCTCTGAATCTCTGCCCGAAGCCTGGCAGCTTCGCTTAGTTCGTAGCTGTTGATCGCGTTTATGGCAATGTTTCAAAAACCATTCGATTGGTGCGGCGCGTCAGCTAGTGTCGGATGAAAGCTCCAAGTACATCTTGAAGCGCGTGCGCGATCATTCCGGGACGCACGCTACGGCGCCAGTAAGCCAGAACTCCGCTCATCGTCCCCATCACGCTGATCATCGACGCCCGTGCGAAACCCTGATAGGAGTGAGCCAAGCCGAACGCCAGCGCCGAAAGGATGATGCCAGCCGGCACACTCCTAGTCAACGCCATGAATTGCTTCTGCAAGTAGCCGCGGTAAACAGCCTCCTCACAGATACCAGCCGTAATTGAAAGTACAACCCAGAGAGCGATCTCAATACGTCCCTGCGGAAGCAGAAATTGTGTTGCCCGGTCACCCGCGCCGCCGTGAGAGCCCACGGTCGAAATGAACATAATGGTGGCGACTAGGAACAGTAGCGCGATTCCCACATCGCGGAGGAATTGGCTCACGGAGCGCCACCGGTCCCCTATAACGGTGAGGAGAGATGAACGATGAAGCCACACGCCCACGAGCACTAGAACGAGTGTCAGCCATTCGGACAAAATGATGCGCTTGTAGAGGCCGATGTGCTTAGGGTTTGCCATCGCCCGCATCTGCTCCGTTTGAAACCTGCCCCGGAACACCAAAGCCACGATCACGGCAATTACCACGACGGTATGCCAGGGCGAGGCCACAGGGCGGAAGGCATCGGACGGCGTATCCGCTCGGGCGTCAGTCTCCATTTCGACGATCATAACCGCAATGTTGCAGATTACCGATGAGCGGGTCGAATCACCAGCTTTTCGTGGCGAGTACCCTCTATCGAGGGAGGAGGCAATTTGCACTTGCAAACGCCGGATAGTTTCCTTTAACGGGCGTTCGTACTTAAGAACCCGGTTGTTGGTGGAATGGGGTTTTTGCAACAGTAGACCAAATCGCTCGACCCGCCGGGTGTTATCCTGCTTCCGTTATGGAAGCCAAAGGTTTGACTCCGATATTGAACGTGACCGACATCGCCAGCGCGGTCGCGTGGTTTGAGAAGTGGGGATGGAAGAAATTATGGGACTGGGGAACGCCTCCGACGTTTGGCGCGGTTGGATCGGGTAAGGAAACTTGCATCTTTCTTTGTCAGGGGGCGCAGGGAGGCCGCGGCCGCGGCGAGAACACCACCACGTTTCAGCAGGACGGAGACGAAGAGGGCGACAAGGGCGTCTGGATGTCGGTCTGGGTGGACGACGTGGACGAGATGCACAAGCAATGCGTGGCTGCCGGGCTGGAGGTCACATTTCCGCCCACCGATATGCCGTGGAACGTCCGCGAGATGCACCTTCGCCATCCGGATGGTCACGTGTTCCGGGTCGGCCGGGGATTCAAGCCCAAAAAGTAGAAACCCAAAACTGAGGATGTCTGGGTTGGTTTCAAGCTTGAGCGCCCATACTGAGGGTGCCAACTACGATTCCCGGTCTGCCCCGGATTGGGTCGAGTTACATGGGAGGGCTGTGCGCTCCCGGCTCAGAACATTTTCAGTTCGTGCGCCATTTTCCGCATGAGTGCGTATTCCTGGTCGTTGGCGGCGACAAATTGTGTGGCGCGGAGGATTTCCAAGACGGGATGATCTTTGCCTTCCGTTAGGGCGAGAAGGGCGCGAGCAAATCTTTCTCGCTCGGCCTCGGGCACATCCTTGCGAGCTACGTACACGTAATCGACATATGGTTTCGAAGTATAGAAAACACGAACTTTCTTGCTGTCGAGTTTTCCGTTAATGATCAGGAAGTTGAAAACCGATTCATCCACAGCGCCGGCGTCGACCACTCCGGTTTCCACCATCGCTGCGGTTGCAAGATGGCTCCCGCTGTAGCGAAACTTGAAATCGGTGTTGGGATTGATTCCCGCCTGCATGAGTTCGTGATAAGCCACCAGATGAGCGCTAGTCGAGTCGACGTCGCCAAATGCGAATTGCTTTCCCTTCAGGTCGCTAAGCGAGTAAATCGACGAGCCGGTACCGGTGATGAAAACCGAGCGATAGTGCAAGTCAATGGTGCGCCGGACCAGCGGTATAACCCCGTACTCAGCATGGGCGCGCAAATACATCAGCGCACCCAGGCAAGCGAAATCGTAAGACCCATCGGCCAGGTGAGCAACGGTTTCTCGGTAGCTGTCGGGAGCTGCAAGCTTCACTGGCCGTCCCATTGCCTTCGTGAGATAGTCCCGCAGAGGCTCCCTCTCTCCCCGAGTCGCCTCATCGATGACCACGCCGATGGTGATCGGCCTGTCGGCACCGTAAAGCGGTGCGCCGACCGGAACACAAATTGCCACCAACACTGCGGCGGAAAGTAGACACTCGAACGTGCTAAAGCCGTTCATCCTTCTTGCAGTGTAAGATCGCATTCCTTCATTGTAGGCCCTTATTCCGGTATGACTCCGAACGAAAGGCACCTGACCGGCCGTGAACGAACAGAGTGCTTTCGCCGCAATTCCGTTTCTTCCGATTTTATAGGGTGTACGGCATGTCGAGCGCGTCGCTGATCAGATACCTGCGTGGGCATTCTTGACGTAAACAGATATCTTAGTAAGTCTGTCAATTGTTTTTCTGTCTCCCTTCGCGCACCAGTTCGCAAGGCTGCTCTCGTCATCAGTGAACCGATCTTTCCAGCAACAAAAGACGATGCGAATCCATTTGAAGGCCAACCCTCGCACCGCCGCGTGGTGCCCCTTGCTGCCGCGGCGTTGGCGTGACGCTCCCGCTGCCATCCAAATGCCGCCAACCAGCGTGGCGCCAACACCGCCCCCGCTCCCGGCAGCGACTCAAAGATAAAAAAATCCGGATGCGCTGCCGCCGCCTCCTCGATCTTGCGGTCCAGATCCGCAACCCCCGGATGAGACTTCGGATCAACTTGCACGCTCACTTCCACCACCGCGCTCTTGGCCTCGATCACCGCCCGATCCCGAATCGCCGGCATCGCCTGCCGGATTCCACCAGGCGGCGCTCCGCCAGTTCTGGATAGTTGGATAATGACAGCGCTGCTTGCGAAGAGATGGATGGGTCGGACTGAGTTCTGCCCATCGATTAACAGCGAGTCCAGGTTGGAAAGGCAAACCTTGAACGAGAGCGAAATGGCGCTCTTCTCCGAGTCCACGCCGTAGTGTGCTCCGAAAGAGCCTGACACCGCCGACATTGTTAGAGCTGGGGTTTTTGCGAAAGTCACAGCCGGGGGATTCGATGCGTGCGCTGTCAGCTTGACGTAAATACTGGCCCTCCTTTTGCGAAGACTCTTCAGATCGATTCAGACCGCTTC
>Ga0210402_10002193_pt1 | contig 19217 bp, 18 predicted proteins | sample IncBWC7MmetaG_FD_161055 | JGI IMG/M metagenome (GOLD analysis project Ga0210402, IMG submission 161055) | Forest soil microbial communities from Barre Woods Harvard Forest LTER site, Petersham, Massachusetts, United States - Inc-BW-C-7-M | ecosystem: Environmental > Terrestrial > Soil >... | reverse complement strand
TATCGCAACGCGGTCGCCAGGGACGCGCGTTCCCGCATGAACGTCACCTTCACGATGGTGAGGCCGGATCTCGACGCGGCGTTTCTGGCCGCGGCCGCCGAGGCCGGGCTGCTTGGACTCAAGGGCCACCGCGCGGTCGGCGGCATGCGCGCCAGCATCTACAATGCCATGCCGCTAGAGGGCGTCGAGAGGCTCATCGCGTTCATGGGCGAATTCGAGCGGCGGCACGAGCGGCGCTAATGGCAAAAAGAAGAGGAACCAGCGCCAAGGTTGCGCGCAAGCGCAAGCCGAAGACAGCTTCCAAACCCAGCCTCGCGCAGCGGGCTGCGCCGGGTGCGACTCCAGCGGGCGCGGATCTTGCCAATATTCGCGACAGCATCGATGCCATCGATGCGCGCATTCACTCGCTGCTCAACGAACGGGCGCGGTTCGCGCAGTTGGTCGGCATTTCCAAATCGGCTACGGGCAAGGCGGTGGATTTCTATCGGCCCGAGCGTGAAGCGCAGGTGCTGCGCCATGCGCTGAAGCGCAATCGGGGGCCGCTGCGCGATGAGGAAGTGGTGCGGCTGTTTCGTGAAATCATGTCCGCCTGCCTCGCGCAGCAGGATCCCTTGAAGGTGGCCTTCCTGGGTCCGGAAGGCACATTCACCCAGGCCGCGGTGCTCAAGCACTTCGGCTCCTCGGTGCGAGCGCTGCCGCTGCCCGCCATCGATGAGGTATTTCACGAAGTCGAAGGCGGCGTGGCGGACTTTGGCGTGGTGCCGATCGAGAACTCGAGCGAGGGAACCGTCAATCACACCCTGGACATGTTTTTGACGTCGGGCTTGAAAATCTGCGGTGAGGTGGAACTGCGGATCAGTCATTTTCTGATGGGGAAAATGCGCGGCCTGGATGCCGTCAAGCGCATTTGCGCGCATCCGCAGGCCCTGGCGCAATGCCGCGGCTGGCTCGATGATCAACTGCCGGAGGCGGACCGCGTCGGCGTCTCCAGCAATGCGGAAGGAGCGCGGCGCGCGCGTGATGAGCGCGGCACGGCGGCGATTGCGGGCCGCGCGGCCGCGGAAATCTACGGCCTCACCCTGCTTGCCAACGAAATCGAGGACCGGCAGGACAATACCACGCGCTTTCTGGTGATCGGCCGCAAGTTGTTCAACTCAAGCGGCGCCGATCGCACCACCCTGCTGGTTTCAACCAGCGGCACCGACGATGCCGGCGCGCTGTTCCGGCTGCTCGAGCCATTTGCCCAGCATCGAGTCAACATGACGCGTATCGAATCGCGCCCGTCGCGCAAGCGCAAATGGGATTATGTGTTCTTCATCGATGTCGAAGGACATGTCGCCGACCCTCCGGTGGCGCAGGCGTTGGCAGCAATGGAGAAGCGCGCGTCGCTGTTCAAGGTGCTGGGTTCGTATCCGCAGGCCGTTCTTTGAGGCAGGATTTCGTAGCGCATCCCGCGATGCGCATCTGCGGCGCCATGGCGGTGCCCGGCGACAAGTCCATTTCTCATCGCGCGCTGATGCTCTTGGGGATAGCCGAGGGCGTGAGCGAGGTGAATGGATTTCTCGCCAGCGAGGATTGCCTGGCCACATTGAGCGCAATGCGCGCGCTCGGGGTGCGCATCGAGCAACGCAGCGACACCCATGTTGTGATCCACGGCGTGGGTTTGCACGGATTGCGGGATGCGGGCCGGGCGCTCGACATGGGCAACGCGGGCACGGCCATGCGCCTGTTCGCGGGTCTGCTGGCGGCGCAGAAATTCGACTCGCGGCTGATCGGTGACGCGTCGCTCATGAAGCGTCCCATGGAGCGCGTGGCCAAGCCATTGCGTGAAATGGGGGCCGATGTGCGCACTTCAAACGGTACTCCGCCGGTCGATATCGGCGGCGGGCGCCGCCTGCACGGCGTTGAATACCGCATGCCGATGTCGAGCGCCCAGGTCAAATCGGCGATTCTTCTCGCCGCACTCTATGCCGGCTCGGCCACCACGATCAGCGCGCCGGCTATCAGCCGCGATCACAGCGAGCGCATGCTGAAGGGTTGCGGGGTGCGGGTCGACAGCGATGGCTTGTGTACCGCTCTGCATCCTCCGCAGCGCTTGTTGAGCCAGATACTGACCGTACCGGGCGACTTTTCGTCAGCCGCGTTCTTCATCGTGGCGGGATGCTTGGCAGCGCCGCCGCAGGGCTTGTTGATTTCCGGCGTGGGAATGAATCCGACGCGAACCGGATTGCTCGACATCCTGCGTAGCATGGGCGCCGAGATTGAGACATTGAATGCCCGGGAAAGCGGCGCCGAGCCGGTGGCGGATTTGCGGATACGCGCCTCGCGGCTGCGAGGGGTGAGCGTGCCCGTGGAATCAATTCCCCTCACCATCGATGAGCTTCCTATCCTGTTCATCGCGGCCGCCTGCGCGCAGGGCGTCACCACAGTGAGCGGCGCCGAGGAGCTGCGGGTAAAGGAGAGCGACCGCATTGCCGCCATGAGCGCCGGCTTTACGGCCTTGGGGGTGGCGCACAGCGTCCTGCCGGACGGCATGCGCATCGAGGGCCGCAGCGGGGAAGCGGCATTTTCCGCAGGCGCCGTGGATAGCTTTGGCGATCACCGCATTGCCATGTCCTTCGGCATTGCGAGCCTGCGCGCGGCCGGGCCGATCGAGATCCGAGATGTGGCGAACGTGGCCACCTCTTTTCCCGGGTTTGTAGGCCTGGCCCGTTCGGTGGGGTTGGCGATCGACGAGTCGGCGAGACCTTAAGTGACCCGGGTGCCCGTCATTACCATTGATGGACCCTCAGGATCCGGCAAGGGGACCGTCAGCCGTGCCGTCGCCAAGGGCTTGGGATGGTCCCTGCTCGATAGTGGTGCACTGTATCGCCTGGTGGCCCTGGCGGGTCGCCGTGCCTCTCTGAAGCTCGATGACGAACCGGCGCTCGCGCGTCTGGCGGGTCAATTTGACATACGGTTCGGCTCGGCCAAATCCGGGGATGAGATCGTGTGGCTCGAGGGCCTTGAGGTGACCGGAGCGATTCGGACCGAGGAGGCCGGCAACGACGCCTCCAAGGTCGCAGCGCTGCCCTCGGTCCGCGCAGCCCTTTTGGAACGCCAGCGCCGTTTTGCCCGGCCGCCCGGGTTGGTGGCCGACGGCCGCGACATGGGCACCGTGGTATTCCCCGAGGCGGAGGTGAAGATCTTCCTCACTGCAAGCCCCACCGAGAGGGCCCTCAGGCGCTATAAGCAGTTGAAAGAAAAGGGGGTTGCTGCTAACCTTGCCGCCCTTTCGCTGGAGATCGCGGAGCGGGATCGGCGCGATATGAACCGCGCGATTTCGCCTCTTGTCGCAAGCATCGATGCCCATACGTTGGATACGACGGGCATGTCCGTCGACGCCGTGATCGGGCGCGTGCTTTCGATAGCCCGCGGGCGTTTGTCGATTTAGGTGGCTATTCAAGGAACGAAAGCCTTTTTGTGGTAACCCCATTGGGCACGCGGGAACGGTGTCCGGGCCTTAGTAAGAGAGAACATGACTGAAAGTTTTGCGGAACTGTTTGAACAGAGCATTGCGAGCCAGCGCATTCGTCCTGGCACCATCCTCAATGGATTGATCGTCGAAGTCGGCCAGGACTACGTCATCGTCAATGTCGGATTGAAATCCGAAGCGGTCATTCCATCCGATCAATTCAAGAACGAAAAAGGTGAAATCGAAGTCGCGGTCGGAGAGACCGTCGAAGTCGCCCTGGACAGTGTCGAGGATGGCTCCGGAGAAACCCGGCTATCGCGCGAGAAGGCGAAGCGCGCCAGAACCTGGACGCGCCTGGAAACCGCTTTCGAAAAGCAAGAAGTCGTCATCGGCATCATCACCGGCCGGGTCAAGGGCGGTTTCACCGTCGAGATCGACAATGTCCGCGCATTCCTGCCTGGTTCGCTGGTGGATGTGCGCCCGGTGCGCGATCCATCGTACCTGGAGAACAAGCCGCTCGAATTCAAAGTCATCAAACTCGACCAGAAGCGCAACAACGTGGTGGTATCAAGGCGCGCTGTGGTTGAACAGGAATACAGCGCTGAGCGTTCTGCGCTGCTCGACAATCTGCAGGAGGGCGCCGCAGTCAAGGGCGTGGTCAAGAACCTCACCGACTATGGCGCGTTCGTCGATCTCGGCGGCATCGATGGACTGCTGCACATCACCGACATGGCCTGGAAGCGGGTCAAGCATCCGTCCGAGGTGGTCAAGGTCGGCGAGGAGATCGATGTCCGGATTCTGAAGTTCGACCGCGAGCGTCAGCGTGTGTCGTTGGGCTTGAAGCAGCTGGGTGCCGACCCGTGGCAGAACATTGCGCGGCGCTATCCGGCCAATACGCGCCTGTTCGGCAAGGTCACCAACATCGCCGACTACGGATGCTTCGTGGAAATCGAAGAAGGCGTCGAGGGTTTGGTGCACGTCTCGGAAATGGATTGGACCAACAAGAATGTCAATCCCGCCAAGGTCGTGCACGTCGGCCAGGAAGTCGAGGTCATGGTGCTGGACATCGACGAGGAACGCCGCCGCATCAGCCTGGGTGTGAAGCAGTGCAAGGCGAATCCGTGGAAGGAGTTCGCCGACAACTACAATCGCGGCGACAAAGTCAGCGGCCAGATCAAATCCATCACGGATTTCGGCATATTCATCGGGCTGGCCGGCGGAATCGACGGATTGGTGCATTTGTCGGACATCTCCTGGGACATGCCCGGCGAAGAGGCCGTCCGCAGCTATCAAAAGGCGCAGCAGGTTGACGCCATGGTGTTGTCGATCGATCCGGAGCGCGAACGCATCAGCCTCGGGATCAAGCAGCTTGCCAAGGATCCCTTCTCGGCCTATATCGCCGAACATCCGAAGGGCAGCGTCGTCAAGGGCGTGGTGCGCGAAGTGGACGCCAAGGGAGCCATCATCGATCTCGGCAACGGAGTCGACGGCCAGCTGCGAGCCTCCGAGTTGTCACGGGACCGCGTCGAAGATGCCCGCCTGCTGCTCAAGGTCGGCGATGAGGTGGAAGCGAAATTTACCGGCGTGGACCGCAAGGGCCGCAGCATCTCGCTGTCGATCAAGGCGAAGGACATCCATGAAGAACAAGAGGCCATGCAGAACTACCGGACTGATTCGCCTACCGGGACAAGCTTGGGAGATCTCTTGAAAGAGCAAATCTCCGGCCAGGATTGAAGGGAACAGGCGGGCGCCGCGATAAGCGCGGCGTCCGCCCTCTTTTATGTCTAGTGATGCCCACGGATCGATAATGACGAAATCGGAACTCATTGAGATCATCTCGGCCAAACAGAAGCACCTGCCGGCGAAGGACGTCGAACTGGCCGTCAAGCAACTCCTGGAAATCATGAGCGATGCGCTGGCGACCGGCGAACGCATCGAAATACGTGGTTTTGGCAGCTTCTCGCTGCATTTCCGGCCGCCGCGACAGGGCCGAAATCCGAAGACCGGCGAAGCCGTCGCGCTGGCCGGCAAGCATGTGCCGCACTTCAAACCGGGCAAAGACCTGCGCGAGCGCGTCAACGACGGTGCGGATCAGCCGATCCGCGATTAGCACGACCCAAGGCCCGGGCACGTGTCCGACCTTCCCCTGCTGACATGGGCTTTGGTGCTTACAGCGCTGGTTGTCGGGATCCTGGCGGGACACTTCGGGTGGGGCAAGCGTTGGCCGGGATCCTCGAACAATCTCCATCCTGATTATTTGACCGGGCTCGATTACCTCGTGACCGAGCAGCCCGACCGGGCGCTCGATATGTTCCTGAAGCTGATGGACACCAACGCCGACACGATCGAGACGCATTTTGCGCTGGGTGCGCTGTATCGGCGGCGCGGCGAGGTGGAGCGCGCCATCCGCATCCACCAGAATTTGCTGGCCCGCGATGAATTGGCGTCTGAACACAAAGAGCAGGCGCTGCTCGCGCTGGCGCAGGACTATCTGCGTGCCGGGGTTCTCGACCGGGCCGAAGGGCTGTTTCAGCAGGTCAGCGAAGTGGCGCGGCTGCGCGTCAGCGCACTCGATGCGCTGCGCGGCGTTTACGAGCGGCAGCATGACTGGCAGCAGGCGCTGGGCACGTATCGGCAGCTCGCGCGCATCAAGGCTGCGCCCGCGCGCACCGTTGCCGCACACTACCTGTGTGAATTGGCAAGCCTCGCCATCGAGCACGGCGATATCAACACTGCTCGATCGCTGCTGCGCGATGCCTGCGCAGAAGCTGCGGAGTTTCCGCGAGCCGCCCTGTTGGGCGCGCAGATCGCCGAGCGCGAAGCGCAACCCGAAATCGCCGTGCAGCTCTTGCGCCAGGCGCTCGCCGCGTCGCCGACTCTGCTGCAGGAGGAATTGCCGCATCTGCTCAAGCTCGTCGGTGACGGACTGCGCGATGCGATACTGGCCGAACTCGTGCAGCAGGCCGAATCGCGGGATTTGGGCGAGTTAAAGCGCCTGGTATTTGCGGCGATTGCCGCGGGCCTTGGGTCGGCAGCGCCGCTTCGCGCCTCCATCGAGCGGGTGTTCTCGCAGGACCCCATATTGCAGGCCGTGTGGCAAGGCGCGCCGGCGCCCGAAGGCATCGCGCAGGAAATCGGTGCGCTGTTGGCGCAGGCGGAAAAATATAGATGTAATGAATGCGGATTTTCCGGCCGCAGCTTCTATTGGCATTGTCCGGCCTGTCATTCGTGGGACAGTTTCGAGGCATACGCAATCGTCAAATTGCGCTAGGCCGGCGGGGAGGGCCACGGCGCTGCGGCGAGGAATCCGCTATGATTTACCCATGGCAAACCCAGTTAAAGTAGTCGTGTTTCCGGTCGCCGGGCGCGGCACGCGGTTCCTCCCCGTCACCAAGGCGAGTCCGAAGGAAATGCTGCCGATCGTGGACAAGCCGCTCATTCAATATGCGGTGGATGAAGCGCTTTCTGCCGGTGCCGATACCTTGGTCTTCATCACCGGCAGCTCCAAGCGCGCGATCGAGGATCATTTCGATTCGAACCCCGAACTCGAGGGCGTGCTGCAAGCGCAGGGCAAGCAGGACCTTCTCGATACCTTGAGAGGCATCCTGCCGAGCTGGGCCTCGTGCGTATACATTCGCCAACCTGCGCCGCTGGGGCTGGGGCATGCGGTGTTGTGCGCGCGGCCGGTGGTGGGCCATGCGCCCTTCATGGTGCACCTCGCGGATGATCTCATTGATGCAGATACACCCTGCCTCAAGCAGATGGTGGAAATATTCAATGTGCATCAGTGCAGCGTGCTCGGCGTGCAGAATGTTCCCAGGGCCGACACGGACAAGTATGGAATTGTGTCTCTGGAGCGCAGCATCGCGCCGCGTGTCGGCAAGATGTCGCACATCGTCGAGAAGCCAAAGCCGGCCGAGGCTGCCTCGACTTTGGCGGTGGTGGGGCGCTACCTGCTCACCGGTTCGGTTTTCGACGATCTGGCCAAAATCGGCAAGGGCGCGGGAGGCGAAATCCAGCTGACCGACGGCATCGCCCGGCTCATGCAGCGCGAGGCCGTGTTCGCCTTTGAATTCGAGGGTAAGCGCTACGATTGCGGCAACAAGCTTGGATATCTACAGGCGACGGTCGAGTACGCGCTGAAGCATCCAAGCTTGGGCAAGGATTTTGCAAAATATCTGCGCGAGTTGGCTCCTAACTTAAGCTAACGGAACCGGCCGCGCTGCGGCTGCGCGTAGTGGCGCGCCCCCGAATTTGGCTGACGCCGCGAGTCGCGGCGCTCGGAACCGCCATCCCGACGAGCTCCGCCGCCATGATGACCCTGGCTGCCGTGCCGCTGACCCTGAGCCGGACGGCTGGCGGCAGGCGCCGCTGACTCGACAATCTTGAACGCCGGTGTCGGAAGCGTCGGGATGCTGCGGCGTAGGACCCGCTCGATGTCCCGCAACAGTCCTGATTCATCAGAGGACACCAGCGATACGGCTTCGCCTGCGGAACCCGCTCGGCCGGTGCGGCCGATACGATGCACGTAGTCTTCCGGCACGTTGGGCAACTCATAGTTGACCACTTGCGGAAGCTCCTTGATGTCAAGGCCACGTGCCGCGACCTCGGTGGCCACCAGGCAGGTGACCTGACCGCGCTTGAACATGTCGAGTGCCTTTACCCGAGCCGCCTGACTCTTGTTGCCGTGGATGGCGGCCGCTTCGATGCCGGCGCCCTGCAACTGCTGCGTCAGACGATTGGCGCCGTGCTTGGTGCGGGTGAAGATCAGCACCTGGCGCCACTGGCCTTCTTGAATCAAATGCACGAGCAAGTGCCGCTTCTGTTCTTTCTGGACGCGATAGGCGCGCTGTTCGACCAACTCGATGGGTGCATTGCGCGGCGCAACCTGCACCGAGAGGGGATTGTGCAGCAGCCGCTCCGCGAGAGCACGGATGTCGTCGGAGTAGGTGGCCGAGAACAGCAGGTTCTGGCGCTTCTGCGGCAGCAATTTGATGATGCGGCGAATGTCGGGAATGAAACCCATGTCGAGCATGCGGTCGGCCTCATCGAGGACCAATACCTGCACCTTGGAGAGATCCACGGCACGCTGCTGCGCAAGATCCAGCAGTCGGCCGGGAGTGGCGACCAGGATGTCGCAGCCGCCGCGCAGCGCGGTGATCTGCGGATTGATGCTGACTCCGCCGAAGACTTGATAGGTGCGAAGCGGCAGGTGCTTGCCATAGTCGCGCGCGCTTTGCGCTACCTGCGCAGCCAACTCACGGGTTGGCGTCAGTACCAGGGCTCGCGGCGCACGACTGGCGCCGTGCTCCAGGTCTGCCTGGAGCCGCTGCAAAATGGGCAGCACGAAGCCGGCGGTTTTGCCGGTGCCGGTTTGTGCACCGGCCAGAACGTCGCGGCCGGCAAGCACCGCGGGAATCGCCTGAATTTGAATCGGGGAGGGCGTGTCGTAACCCTTGTCGGCGACAGCACGCAATAATTCGGGCAATAGCCCGAGATCGGAAAATGACATTATTAAACCTTTTGAAAAATTGGACTCGCACGACGGAAATATTTTCCGCAGCGGTCTAGCGAGGAGGGTAAAAAAAGCGAAGTGCGCCTGAGACGGACCAAGAGCTTAAGGTGGCGCTGACCGCGCACCAACCCGATAAAAGCTGCGCGGACTATACACGGTGCTCATCGCCACGTCCATTTTACGCGCTGCGGCGCCTTTTACGGCAGATCCTGGAGCTGGCTGAAGGCCCCTGCGCTGGTCTGCAGCAGTACCCCCGGATTATTGGTCGCCACACCGCCCTGAATCGGGTGGCTGACGCCGGTGCTCGTCACGATGTCGGGCTTGCCATCGCCGTTGATGTCCGCCACCGCGATCTGCTCCGCGCCAGCGGCCGGATAAAAGGTCGCCGGCAGGAATTTGCCCGGGTTGGCCGGATCGTGCAGCAGCACCGTGACTCCTTGATTTCCGCCAATAACGATGTCGAGTTTGCTTGCGCCCACCGCGCCCGTGAGATTGGTGACGATGATGGATTCCGGCGGATCCTGCACGGGGATGGGGTAGGGAACAGCAGCAAGGAAAGTGCCGGGGTGTGTGGGGTCCTGCAGCAACACGTTCAAGGTGGGGGACATCCCGCCCGTAGGGCCCGGGTCGGTGATCACGAGATCGTTATAGCCGTCGCCATTGACATCGGCGATGGCGACGATGTTCGCGCCGAGAAAATTCGCGTTCGCAGTCTGGGTAAATACCGTGACCGGCGCGGCGAACACCGGCACGGCTGCAGTGCCGACTTGAAATAACACCTTGACGCCGACCGCGTCAGTGAGCGCCACATCCATCGCGCCGTCGTGATTGAGATCGCCCGCCGCCACCCAGTTCGCGCCGCCGCTGAACAGACCGATCGGCGCGGCGAAGGTTCCGGGCGAGGATTGGATGAACAATGAGACGTTGAAATCGGCGGAGACCAGGTCGGGCAGACCGTCGCCGTTCATGTCCGCAATCGCGAGCTGCGAAGCACCCGGGCTGTTCAGAAACACCGCCGGGTTGAAGGTGCCGGGAGTCGCCTTGTTGTTGAAGAAGACCGCCAGCGCGCCGTCGTTATAACTCGCGGAAACCACGTCCGCGAAACCGTCGCCGTTCAAGTCGGCGCTCGCCGCATACAATGGATTATTGCCGGCCGGTGTCAGCGTCGGCGCCGCGAACATGCCCCCGCCGCTCGCCAGGTAGGTCTTCAGATTTGAGGGTGAGTAGGTTGTGGGCGATTGCACAAAGCTGAGCTGGACCACGTCCGCAGGACCGGCTCCATTGACCGCCGTGAAATTTGCGCTGAGCACGCCGGCAGAAAATTCGGTGGGCAGGCCGCTGCAGGTGTAGCCGAAGCAGGCGGAGCTGTAATTGTTGTTGCAGCCTGCGATCAGTGCCGACACCGCAACCGCGAAAACAGCGCGGCTCACAGTGGCCGGCAGTCGCCGCGGAATGTCACGAAGAATAGCGTTCAACATGTTGGATATTTTACTCCTTTTGAATGAGTTGCAAAGCTCAAGCAATGAGACGCGTTTTGCATCGCGAGTTCGCCAGGCGCAAACAACGCTTAAGTGCGAGGATTCGTTGACAGCGCATTCGTCGCCAAGCAGCGACAATCTTACCGTTGCGCGGCGCGAGGCCGAGGCGCGGGAAGGATTCTCTCCTTTGTGGTATTACAACGCGCCAGCGAAGCAAAATCACTGTTACCCGGGAGTTCCGTCAGTTTGAATGTGCCGCGATTTCTTCGGCCGGTGCTGGAATTGACGGCGGCGTGGCGCGAGCTGCGGTTTGCAAAGAAATCTGGACGCCTGGCGCTCGACCGGTATCGACTCCTTAAAACGAAGCGGCCTGATCTTAGCGGCCGGGCGCTCTATGAAGTCTTTGTGTGCGAGCGCAATGCCATCGGGGCATCGGCCGCACAAGTGATCCTGCAGCGCGCCGACTCCAGCTTCGTCTCCTGGTCGAACGAACGGGGCCTGAATTTTCGGCATGTTGTGCAATATCTGGTGATATCCGAATACCTCGAATCGAATGCCGAGCGGCAGGGCACCGTCACCAACATGGCCGCCACCTTGGCGCGGCTGATTCCTGAACGGCTTTGAGGGCAGCGGAAAGGGCGCGAAACTAGCGTCTCGGATACGGCGTACCGTCCTTGCGCGAAAAACCCGGATCGCTGCGCCTCGTGAAGCGCATGTCGATGTCCGAATACTCGCCCTCATCGTCAGCCTTGCGCGAACCCACTTCGAGAATGACGGCCTCGCGCTGCGATCGATTCTGTAAATGATGCCCATCCTTGACACCCGCCTTGAATCCGGCGCTATCGCCGGGGCGCAGCGTCTCCTCGCCGGCATCCGTCACCAGCACCACCTCTCCCTCAACGACAAACACGAATTCGTCTTCAACGGTGTGCCAATGCCGTTGGCTCGACCAAGACCCCGGTGCTAGACGCATCAAGTTCACCCCGAAGTCGGTCAGGCCCGCCGCCTCCCCCAGGCGCTGCCGGGCGCGAGCCGCGCAGGGCAGGTCAAAAGGCGCGGGATACGCACTTCCTCTGTGCACCGGTACCGCTTCCAAATCGATTCGCTTCGGCATGTGTACGTCCTGCTTCTGGTGGGGCTGAGGGACCGATCCTATACCCGGCGCTAACGATTACGCTGGGTTGGCTCGATATTTGGTAAAATTGGCGTCGCACCAGGGCACTGGTTGGGATCACGAGCGATGCCTTTACATGATCAAATATAGCTTCGATCAATCAACGCTGGCAGCCGAGGGGCAAAAGCTCTGCGACGCTTATACGCAGAACAGGCCTTGGCCGCATATCGTTATCGATGATTTCATCGATGCGGAGGTCTTGGAAAAGGTGCGCCAGGAAGCGGCGCTGGTGCGTCGCACCGAATACTACGAGAAATTCGTGGATCGCAAGACCGATCACAATAAATATGCTTTCAAGCCGGATGCGGTTGGTCTGGAGACTTCACGGCTGATAAATTTTCTCAACTCCGGTGCGTTCGTCAGCTACCTTGAAAAACTTACAAGCATCAATGGATTGCTCACCGATCCATCGTACTTTGGCGGCGGTCTGCACAAGATTCAGGCGGGTGGTTATCTTGAGGTGCACACCGATTTCAATCATTTGAAGCGCTACGATCTGGAGCGGCGCCTGAACCTCCTGCTGTATCTCAACAAGGACTGGCAGCCCTCCTACAACGGCAACCTGGAACTTTGGGATCGGTCATCGATGGCGCGGGTAGCCGCCGTCCCGCCAGTATTCAACCGCTGTGTCGTATTCTCCACGACTGACCAATCGCTGCACGGTCATCCGGTGCCGCTCGCGACGCCGGAGGGGATTGAGCGCATGTCGATCGCCCTGTATTACTATACAAACACTTGGAATCCTGAGGAAAAGGAGCACTCGACTCTTTTTCACATCTCCCAGGACAACAAGGTGCGTGTCAGGCCTTCCCGCGTTTATCGTTCGGTGGTTCGAACGCTGATGCCGCCCATATTCAGAAACTCGTATCGCGCCGTCAAGCAGCTCGTCAGAGGCGAGAAAGTTTCCAGCATCTGGGAATGAAGGCTGCTAGCGCTTGAGCGCGCGGTTCAAAAACCGCAGCACGGCTGCGGCGCATTCCCGAGGACGGGTTTGCAGTAATAGGTGCGGGCCGTCGATCTCGATCAACTCAGCCTGCGGCAGAATCTTGAGTATGCGGCGCGTCGCGCCTTTCGGTATCACGCGGTCGTCCCGCGCCCGCAGCAACAGCATCGGCGTCGCAACGCGCTCAAGGGCGCTGGTTTCGTCCACGGCGAGCAGGGCCGCGATGCGCCGCCGGACCGCGGCGGCAGAGACGCCCGACATGGCGCGTTCCATTTGCGATGGCGCGCGGTCCGGCGACAGGGACCCCCACATCAACGGAGCACGCAGCCATCGGGGCAGCGACTTTACGGGCAGGTAAGCGGCAAGCGGCCGCGCCCAAGCCAACCATGGGAAGGGATTCGCTGCGAAAGAAGCGCTGAGGATGAGCCCGTCGAGACCTGGCGGTGCGCGCGCCGCGATCCGAATCGCGAGCGGACCGGAGAAGGACTCGCCCAATAAGACAAAGCGCTGCTCCCGCGGCAGTTTGTCCAACACGCCGATGACCAATGCATAAAGTTCCTCATAGCCCAATGCTTGATCTGGCGGGTATGCCACAACGACGGTATGGATGCCGGGGTCGAGGGCTTTGACGAACTCAGCAAACAATTTGCCGGTTCCGTCGAGGCCTGGAAGCAACACGAGGGCGGGTAAGGGCGTCGCGAGCATGTGTTCCCCAAAGAGAAAGGCGTACCCCACGGTATGTGAAGTACGCCGTTCTCGCATCGCAATCACCACCATCAATTCAGCGAATCATTGCCCCCAGCAGCCACGGAGTTTGATCCCTTCGAATGCTGTGCATCGAGCGAGCCGCTGCCCGCAACACTATGGCCACCGGCGTTCACGGTCTGATTTGTGCTGCCCATGAGGTCCGCCGATGGGCTGGGTTGCGCATGCGCCTTAGGCTTGTCCGGCGTTCGCGCCGCCGGCGCTGACCGGGATGGCGACGCGGCGGCTGCCGCCGGCGTGGCACTGGTGGCCATCGCGGAAGCATTTGCGCCCGATGCGTCCTTCAGCGCCCCCGCCTCGGTGGCGGCACTCGCGCTGCCGGCTGACTGCACTGTCGAGCTGGCCGCGTTGTCGGCCTTGTGATCGGCCTTCTTGGCCGCATTGGTAACCGGCTTCGTCTTCAGCGCCGGGTCCATTTGGCCCTGTGCCGCAAAGTTGCCTGCGCCGCCGATGCCGCGACCGCCAAAGCCGCCGAGGTTTCCCGCCAAGCTGCCGCCGACATTGCCGCCCGCGCCGCCGCCCAGAAGGCCCGCATGCGCCGGGGAGGCCAATGCCAACACCATGGCCGCACTAATACCTGCAAAAATCAGTTTGGTATTCATCTCGTACTCCTGTGTGGCCGCAGCCATCCCGCGGCCTTCACTATGGATACGACGCAGCCCCGGCATTTCTTCCATCACATTCATTTATGCAGCAGGGGCGTTGGATCATTGCGGTATTCGGCCCCCACCAGGCCATAGCCATATGTCAAATCCCGGCCCGGGGATCCGATGTGCCTCGCCGTATGGATGAGTGTTTCAATGGCTGCATTGGCATCCGCGGGGCTGGGCGTTGTGATGGCAGCCGCCAACAATCCGGCAACTATCGGGGCGGCAAACGAAGTCCCACGCATTGCGGCATAGCCGTGCGCGCCGCTGGCCGCGGCCAGATCGGCGCCAGGAGATGCAAACATGACTTGCGGCCCGCGCGCCGCTTCGATCAGTACATGACCATGCGCGTCCACCGCCGTGACGCCGACCACATTGGGATAAGAGGCAGGATAGAGGGGTGGCGCCGCGGGCCCGTCGTTGCCGACTGCCGCCACAATGATGGAACCACGGGCGATTGCGCGGGTGATCGCCTGTTCCAGCAGTGAGTTCTTCGCACCAACCAGACTGATGTTGATCACGGGTACTTGCTCCTGCACCATCCAACCGATAGCGGCGACCAGCGCATCAACCGCACCGCCCGTTGGTTGCCCGCAATACACGTCCGCCGCATATAAGGCGGCATCGGGCTGCACTCCGCGAAAGTCTTGAGCGTGCCCAATCAATAGGGATGCGACGGCAGTGCCGTGAGCGGCCGGTACCCGCTTATTTTCGCAGCCCCAGGTGTGCACGGTAGATTCATGAAAAGCCGGGTGAGCCGTATCAACTCCCGTGTCCAGCAGGCCCACCCGCAATCCGCTGACCTGCGAACCTGCAGCGGCGGGCGCTGGCAACGGCGCATTCCACGCAATCGGACCCGCATCGCCCGGCCATGTGCCGCTGCCCATATAGAGGTGATTGTAGTCGAAGATTCCATCGGGGTCGGATTCGCGAATCAAGCGCAGTGCCTGCTTCGTCGACATTGAGTCAGGCGCGCGCAGCACCACCAAATGAATATTCATGGATTCGATGCTGTGTTCCCGCGCGACGACGAAGTTCAAGGAGCGGGCGCGAGCTGCCGGCGTTTCGCCGGGTGACAGCGCGAGTATCTCGTTGCGTATGATCGGCTCGCCGTTTGCGTCGAGATCCAGTAGGCGGCGATTGCCACGAACCAGGCGGTTGATTTCAAGATGTCGAACCGCGCTCAAGCGCTGCAGGGAACGTGCATCGATCGGGTCAAGGTTTTGAGCCGTGCTTTGCAGCGGCGAAGGCGGCAATTGCAGCGGCAGCGGCGGCAGACGAATCTGCGCGCTGGCCACCGTGGCCAACAGTGTCATTGCCAACGCGCTGCGGCTGAACTTTTGCATGAGCCATTCTCGCGTACAATACGTGGAAGAAACATCGTCTCTCGATCGTCTACTATATGAATACGAGCGAGAAGCCACAAAACTTCCATGAGCAAATCGTCGCGCTGCTGCCGCGATTGCGGCGCTTCGCGCGCAATTTGACCCATAATCCGCACGATGCGGACGATGTGGTGCAAATCGCGGTGGAGCGGGCGCTGGTGCGAGTGGATCAATGGCGCCGCGACGCGCGCCTGGATAGCTGGATGTTCAAGATTGTCAGAAATGCGTGGATCGACGAACTGCGTTCGCGAGGGCGCCGGGATAAGATATTTGCCGCCGAGGAGGCGGGAGAGAATGTCGGCATCGAGCCGATCGAGGGCGAAACCATCCGCATTTCCGTGCAGGCTGCGATGGCGCGACTGCCCGAAGATCAACGCGTCGCGGTCAGTCTGGTGCTGATCGAAGGACTGCCCTACAGGGAAGCCGCGGAGGTGCTCGAAGTGCCCATAGGTACCCTTACCAGCCGACTGGCGCGCGGACGCGAGGCACTGCAAGCGCTGCTCGAGGTCGAAGGCTAAGCCACATGACGATTTCCGACGAAACATTGATGGCCTTCGCGGATGGCGAGTTGGATGATGCCGCGCGCTCTGCGGTGGAATCGGCTTTGCGCGCCGATCCGCAACTTCAAAAACGCGTGGCCGAGCATCGCGCTCTGCGCCAGCGGATCCAAGCGGCCTATTCGTCCGAACTGTCCGAGCCGGTACCCGAGCGTTTGTTGTCGGCGGCGAGGGGTAAGGTGGATCCGTCGGGCACCAACGTGGTGAATCTCCAAGACGCACGCGAGGCAATGGTGCGCAATGCGGCACGAGCACGGCCGCGCAAGACCTGGTGGCAGCCGGTCGGATCGATCGCCGCCAGTCTGATGATCGGCCTTGGTCTCGGCTATGGAGTGTGGCACCAATCCTCGGCGCCGCTCACTCGAAACGGCGGCGGCGCGTTGGTGGCGAGCGGCCCACTCGCGGAGGCTTTGTCCCAACAGCTCTCGGCCGATCGATCGCCGGCCGCAGCCGTGCAAATCGGCATCAGTTTCCTGGCGCGATCCGGCGACTATTGCCGCACCTTTGTGTTAGCGGGCGCGGTATCGCCGGCGGGCCTTGCATGCCACCATGGCCAGGAATGGCAGATCCAGACCCTGACCCAATCTGCAGGCACTGGCAACGCCACTGCTCCATACCGCACCGCCACCTCGGAAATGCCGCCGGCGATTCTCAAGGCAGTCGAGGAGCAGAACGCAGGCGAGCCGCTCGATCCGGCCGCCGAATCGGCAGCGCGCAGCAAGGATTGGAATACGGCCCGATAAACCCGGGCGACGATTTATTTACGCCGGCGCTTCTGACAGCGCCTTTCTCTCGATTCTGCGTGCGGTGAGAATGCCCTCGGTATAGCCATTGGGCTGCTCTCGACCCTTGAATATGAGGTCGCACGCGGCTTTGAAGGCCACATTGTTGTCCGGGTCACCCGCGAGCCGCCGATAGTTCGGATCGCCGGCATTTTGCTGATCCACGACCCGCGCCATGTCCTGCAGCGCCCGCAGCACCTGCGCACTTGTGCAAATGCCGTGGCGCAGCCAGTTCGCGACGTGCTGACTCGAGATGCGCAAGGTGGCGCGATCCTCCATCAACGCGACATTGAAATAGTCCGGCACTTTCGAGCAGCCGACGCCGGAATCAATCCAGCGGACCACATAGCCCAGGATGCTCTGCGCATTGTTATTGAGCTCCTCCTCGATATCCGCCTTGCTCCATGTCGGGGTGGGCACCAGCGCCGGCACCAGGATCTCATCCAATGAGGCGCGGGCGCGGGTTGCCAGCCGCGCCTGCACGGCGGCGACATCCACCTGGTGATAGTGCAGCGCATGCAGGGTCGCGGCCGTGGGCGAGGGCACCCAGGCGGTGTTGGCGCCAGCCTGGGGATGGGCGATTTTACTCTTCAGCATATCGGCCATCAGGTCCGGCATCGCCCACATTCCCTTGCCGATCTGTGCAATTCCCCGCAGGCCGCATGCCAGGCCGATGTCCACGTTCTGCCGTTCATAGGCGTCCAGCCATCCGGCCTTCTTGAGCTCACCCTTGCGCGGCACGATTCCCGCCTCCATCGAGGTGTGAATGTCATCGCCGGTGCGATCGAGAAAGCCGGTGTTGATGAATGCCACGCGCTGGCGCGCCGCCCGAATGCATTCCATCAGATTGACGCTGGTGCGCCGTTCTTCATCCATGATGCCTATTTTCACCGTGTTTCGCGCCAAGCCGAGGATCTCCTCGACGGCGCCGAACAAGTCATCCGCGAATGCGACTTCGTCCGGCCCGTGCATTTTTGGCTTGACGACATACACCGATCCTGAGCGCGAATTGCGCCGCGCGCCAGCGCCGCGAAGATCGTGAAGCGCAATCAAAACCGTGACCGCCGCGTCGATGAAGGTTTCCGGGATGGCAGCAGCGTTGAGAGTCACGATGTCCGACAGCATGTGGTGGCCGACGTTGCGCACCAGCATGAGACTGCGCCCTGGCAACACCAGCTGTTTGCCGTTCGGGCATTGATAGCGGCGATCCGCGTTCAAGCGGCGCACCACGCTTTTGGTGCCTTTCTCGAGGCGCGCCTCGAGGCCGCCCTTCATCAGGCCCAGCCAGTTGCGGTATACGTGAACCTTATCTGCGGCATCGACGGCGGCAACCGAATCCTCGCAATCCTGGATCGTGGTGATCGCGGATTCGAGCACCACATCGCTGATTCCGGCGGGATCGTCGCGGCCGATGTAGTGCTGTCGATCGATGTGCAGTTCCACGTGCAAGCCGTGATGCTCAAGCAGGAGTGTGGTGGGCGAGCGCTCATCGCCCTGGAAGCCGCGGTAGGCGGCAGCGTTCTTAAGGGGCGTCACTTGGCCGCTTTTGAGCTCAACCTCGAGACCGGTGGCCGCGGGCCGGTAATTCACCGCTTCGTGATGCGAGCCCGCGGCGAGCGCGAAGTGCGCATCCAAGAAGTCGCGCACGTAGGCGATGACCTTGGCGCCGCGCTGCGGATTGTACTTGCCGCCGCGCGCCGCGCCATCCTCCGGGATCGCGTCGGTGCCGTACAGCGCATCGTATAGGCTGCCCCAACGGGCGTTGGCAGCGTTCAGCGCATAGCGGGCGTTGCTGACCGGCACCACCAACTGCGGGCCTGCGATGTGGGCGATTTCAGCGTCGACATTCGCGGTGCTCACCGAGAACGGCTGCCGCTCGGCGACCAGGTAGCCGATCTCCTGCAAGAAAGCCTTGTACTTCGCTGCATCGAAACCGGGCCTTGGATTCATGCGATGCCAGGCATCGATTTTCGCCTGCAGCTCATTCCGCCTCTGCAGCAAGGCGGCGTTGCGCGGCGCCATTGAACGTACCAAGCCTGCGAATCCGCGCCAAAAACTTCCCGGCTCAATGCCGCTGCCCGGAATGGCTTCGTCGTTGACGAAGTCGTACAGGGCCTTATCGATTTTGAGTTGATCTATGCTGACGGTCGCTGCCATGGCCGATTCCTGAATTTCCGTGGAATATCAATGCTGCGGGCATTACCCGGGCAAATCAATGGCCATCGGGAAAGCGGCTCGAAATCGACCTGCCATTCGCCTTTGGTCCTAGGTTCAGGCGCCAATTCTTGCAATACACTCAAGACCCACTACAAGGGTACTGCGCTGTTCCGGCCCAAGGCTCCACAAATTGGCCACCAATCCCACGATTGATGCCCCCGCCGCGGCGGGTGGGGCGACCGGAAAAAAGGCTAAACCCCTGGTAGGGGCAGCCCTACCGGACATCGGGTCCCGCGAAATGTTCTCGCTGATAAGGGAACTGGTGCGGCCCTATACGGGATGGCTGATCATCGTCTTCGT
>Ga0210402_10002192_pt1 | contig 19229 bp, 16 predicted proteins | sample IncBWC7MmetaG_FD_161055 | JGI IMG/M metagenome (GOLD analysis project Ga0210402, IMG submission 161055) | Forest soil microbial communities from Barre Woods Harvard Forest LTER site, Petersham, Massachusetts, United States - Inc-BW-C-7-M | ecosystem: Environmental > Terrestrial > Soil >... | reverse complement strand
TACGAACCCTACATGCTTGCCGCGAATCGCCGCTCGTCCGTCTTCGTCGAGTTGCGTCAGGTCGATGCCCGCGATCAACACGCGGCCCGCGCTAGGCTCGTCGAGTCCGGCAAGCAGCGCCAGCAGCGTGGATTTGCCCGCACCCGAGGCGCCGACAATGGCCAAAGTCTCGCCGGTTCGCACAGTCAGGCTGACATCGGCGAGAATGGTCAGCGCCCCGTCGGGGCTGGCAACGGTCTTGGACACATTCCTTGCCTCGAGAACAACTTGCTCGAGAACGGTTTGTTCGGCTTGATTGGCTTGATCTTGCATCCGGAGTGCTCGTGAAACGGCTTTTGGCAGTATTCGTCTTGATCTTCGCATCCGCTTCGGCTTACGCCCAAGCACCGGTGATTCTCGTATTCGGCGATAGCATCAGCGCCGGCTACGGGCTCTCGCCGGGACAAGGCTGGGTGGAATTGCTCAAGACGAGGCTACAGTCACAAGGTTACGGTTACCAAGTCGTCAATGCCAGCGTCAGCGGTGAAACGACTGCAGGGGGTCTCGCCCGCCTGCCGCGGGCGCTCGAGCTGCATCACCCGAAGATCGTCATCCTCGAACTCGGCGGCAATGACGGCCTGCGCGCACTGCCCATCGCGCAAATGCGCGCCAATCTCACGCAGATGGTGACGCTGGCCACCGCCATCGGCGCGAATGTCTTGCTGTTGGGGATGCGGATGCCGCCCAATTACGGGCCGGAATACACCAAGCAATTTGCCTTGGTTTTCAGCGATTTGGCAAGCGAGAAGAAGATACCCTCTGTGCCCTTCTTGCTGAACGATATCGCCCTCTCGCCGAATCTTCTCCAGGGCGACGATATCCACCCCAACGCCCTTGGCCAGCCCATCCTGCTCGATAACGTTTGGCCTGTCTTAAAGCCGCTGCTGCGCAAATAAATCAGGGCGGCGCCGCAATCGCCGCCGCCCGACGTCTCTCGAGCCAATACCGCTACTTGGCGGCGGTCAGCCACTCAGCCACGCCGCCGTGGCTGGAACACGTTCCGCTGTGGTGCGTGGACTTCGAATAGGTGCCGTCCTTGCACTTCGCCGTTGCCCCGGTCGGATCCGTGTTGCTGGCGCTGGCCGTCGGGGCCGACTTGCTCGCCGTAGCTGACTTGGCAGCGGTGGTCGATGCCGCGGGCGCAGCAGCCGGTGCCGTTGCGGCGGCAGCGGCGGGCGCGGCGGCAGCCGTCGTCGCAGCAGCCGCCGGTGCGGTCGCGGCTGCAGTTGCCGCCGGCTTGGACTTCGTCGCTTTCTGTATCCCGCCATGGCCGCTGCAGGTGCCCTTGCCGGTCGACGTGGTCGTGGTGCCATCCGTGCAAGTCGTGGTCGCGCCGGCCGCGGGGGCCGCCGGTGCTGCCGGTGCCGCAGGCGTCTTCGATGCCGCCGGAGTCTGGCTCGCCGGTGCCGCTGCGGCTGACTTTTGCACGCCGCCATGACCGCTGCAGGTGCCTTTACCGGTTGAAGTCGTGGTGGTTCCGTCCTTGCAGGTGGTTGGGGCGGGGTCCGCCGCGAGGCTGGGCATCGCCCATGCAAATACCAGCAGCGGTGCCGCAATCAGGCCGGCAACAGTTATATTTTTCATGAACGTTCACTCCCCTGGCTTGTTTCTGGTCCGAGCGGCGGATTGTAAACCGTTTTCCAGCGAATGCGATCGCCGGTCAAGGCTTGGGCCCGATGGGCAAAATGCTGATGACGCTGATGACGAAACGCGTGTATTGGCCGGCAGCCACGCCTTCAAGCACCTTGCCGTCGACGATGACATGCGTGCCCTCGCCGATGCTGTTCGGAAATTCCGTCACGCCGACCAGCTGAACATCGTTCGCGGGCAGGCATTGGAAACTCTGCGGCGGCGCGTACATGTACTGGGTCTTGTCCAGTATCAGTATCGGCACCGTATCGACGCCGTTGCTGTTGGGAAATTCGCGAAAGTGCACGTGCCCCTGGAAATCATGGCGCACCTGTAGCCACAGGCATGGACCACTGCCGATGACGCAGCCGGATAGCACGACGCACATGCCAAAGCCGATTACGAGGCGCCATTTGCTCATGCCCACTCCATTGCTCAAGTCTGTACCGAGCGACGCGTCGATGCGAGCGCGTGCGCAATCAGTTCACAATATCCTCGCGGCGCGACATCGCCGTCTTGCAGAAGGAATCCTGGGTCCTTGAGGGGCGAGGAGGATGTCAAGTAATGCTAGTTTACCCGTATGATCGGATGCTATACACGCGTTACAAATTAAGAGGCTCGCCCGCTTGGATCGAAATTGGCTCAATCACTACCCGCCCGGCGTACCGGCGGATATAGACCCGGACGCGTATCCTTCGCTCAAGGAAGCGATTGAAGAGGCTTTTTCCAGCTATCGCACCCAACCAGCGTTCACCAACATGGGCGCCACCCTGACGTACGCTCAGCTCGATGAACTCAGCCGTGCCTTTGCCGCGTGGCTGCAGCACAAATCGGGACTGGTTCGCGGCGATCGCGTGGCCTTGATGATGCCGAATATTCTGCAATATCCGATCGCGCTGTTCGGCGCCCTGCGCGCCGGCATGGTGGTGGTGAACACCAATCCCTTGTACACGCCGCGCGAGCTCGAGCATCAGTTGAAGGACTCGGGGGCGAAGGCCATCGTCATCCTCGAGAACTTCGCGCATGTGCTGCAGCAGGTGCTGGCACGCACAGATTTGAAAAATGTGCTGGTCACGGGCGTCGGCGATTTATTGGGAATGCCGAAGGGTCTGATGGTGAACTTCGTTCTGCGGCACGTGCGCAAGCAAGTGCCGGCCTGGAGCATACCCGGCTCGGTATCGTTCAAGACCGTGCTGGGAAGCGGACTGGGACTCAAAATGGAACCCATCAGTCTGGGTGGCGATGACATTGCGTTTCTGCAATACACCGGCGGCACCACCGGTGTCGCGAAAGCCGCCGTCCTAACCCATCGCAACATGGTGGCGAATTTGCTGCAATCGCTGGCGTGGATCAGGCCGGCGCTGCAAGCGGGCGGGGGCCGCATCGTGATCACTGCGCTGCCGCTCTATCACATCTTTGCGCTCACCAGTAATTGCCTGGCGTTCCTGCCCTTGGGAGCCCGCAACGTCTTGATCACGAATCCACGAGATTTCCCCGGGTTCGTCGCGGAACTGAAGAAGTACAAGTTCAACTTCATCAGCGGCGTCAATACGCTGTTCAATGCCTTGCTGCACACGCCGGGATTTGCGTCCGTGGACTTCGGCGGGTTGCGCGCAACGTTTGCGGGCGGTATGGCGCTGCAGGCGGTGGTGGCAGCGCGTTGGAAGGAAGTAACGGGCGACTCGATAGCTCAGGGCTGGGGACTCACTGAGACCTCGCCCATGGTAACCGCCAATCCCATCGGTCTGCCGTTCAATGGATCGGTCGGACTGCCCGTTTCCTCGACCGACGTCTCCATTCGCGATGACGCCGGCCAGGAACTGCCCGTCAACGGCGTCGGTGAAATCTGTGTGTTCGGCCCGCAGGTGATGCGCGGCTATTGGAACCGTCCGGACGAAACCGAGAATGTGATGTTCGGCGACTGGCTGCGCACCGGCGACATCGGCCGCATGGACGAGAAGGGCTTCGTTTACATCGAAGATCGCAAGAAGGACATGATTCTGGTGTCGGGATTCAATGTTTATCCCAATGAAGTCGAGAGCGTGGCGGCGGCGCACCCGGGCGTGCTGGAAGTGGCCGCGGTGGCGCAGCCGGATGAGAATTCCGGCGAGGCGGTCGCACTGTTCGTCGTGAAGAAGGACCCGAATCTCACGGCCGAGGCATTGATCGCCTTCTGCCGCAAAGAACTTACCGGCTACAAGATCCCGAAGCACGTATATTTTCGCAGCGAGCTGCCCAAAACCAACGTGGGCAAGATTTTGCGCCGCGCGCTACGCGATGAGCTTCGCGCTGCTCCTGTTGCGCCCGCTGCGACTACCGCGCCCGCTAGGCCCGCCTCGCCCGCTGTGTAGGTTCAGCCGCTCAATCTGAACAAACGCACACGATTTGGCGATTGACCGTTATCCCGAATCAGGCGCCTTATTACAGTTAGAGGCCCTGCTCCGGTGTCGGACGGAGTCGGAATCGAAGATAAGGCTGCGAGGGTCGAATGAAGCGTTCCCGCTTCGGCAGCCCTCGGTTCTTGGATTCGGATTTTGCCCCCGGACCTGGAGCAGTGTCCGTTGAACGACTCCGCAAGACCTGTTTGTCGAGGAGCAATACCCTTAGATAATTTGTGCTAAGTGAGCGAGTAGTTCCGCACCGTCTCGACCAGCAGCGCGACACGTTCCGGGTCGACGTCGGGCGTGATGCCGTGTCCCAAATTGAACACGTGCCCGGCGCCCGCGCCGTAGCTGTTCAGCACGCGCACGGCTTCCGCCCGCAGGATGTCCGGTGGCGCGAATAGGGCGGACGGATCGAGGTTGCCCTGCAGCGCGACTCGTCCCGCCACGGCCTTTCGGGCCTCGCTCAGGTCCGTGGTCCAATCGACGCCCACGGCGTCGCAGCCGATTGCGGCAATCTTGGCCAGCCACGCGCCGCCGCCCTTGGTGAAGACAATGTTGGGGACTCTGCGGCCGTCCGCTTTGCGCGTCAGCGCATCGATTACCTGCGCCATGTAACGCAATGAGAATTCTTCATACTGCGCCGGCGTCAACACGCCGCCCCAGGTATCGAACAGCATCACGGCTTGAGCGCCGGCCGCGATTTGCGCGTTCAAATAGAGGATCGTGGCCTTTGCGAGCAGCTCGAGCAGCCGGTGCAGCTCGCGCGGCGATTCGTACATCATGCGCTTGATCAAGCCGAAGGTTTTGCTGCTGCCCCCTTCCACCATGTAAGTCGCCACGGTCCAGGGACTGCCGGCGAAGCCGATCAGGGGCACGCGCCCGGCCAACTCGCGCCGCACGCGCGCAATGGCGTCCGTTACATACTTCAATTCGCTGCCCGGGTCGGGCACGCCGAGCCGGTCGATGTCGGCGCCGGTGCGAATCGGCCGCTCGAACGTGGGACCTTCGCCGGCTTCAAATTCCAGTCCCAGGTTCATCGCATGGGGAATCGTGAGTATGTCGGAAAACAAGATGGCGGCATCGAGCGGGAATCGATCCACGGGCTGCAGGGTGATTTCGCAGGCAATCTCCGGATTGGTGCACATTTCCAGAAAACCGCCCGCGCGCGTACGCGTCGCCCGATATTCCGCCAGATACCTGCCAGCCTGGCGCATCAACCATATCGGCCGCCGCGGCGTCGGCTCGCGCAGCAAGGCGCGCAGCAGCAGGTCGTTTTTCAGTTCACTCATGAATGTTCTTGGATTTTGGACGCAGCTGCGCCGGGTCCGCTCATGTCCGTTCGCCGGGGTCGAACAAGCGGCTATGCTCGAGAATCGCGTAGCGATCGGTCATGCCTGCGATGTAATCGGCCACTGCGCGCGCGCGGCCCGCCGGACCCTTCACCAAGTCCAATCGTGTGCGCGCCTCGTGTTCGTCGGGCATCAGCGCAGGATCGTTGAAGAATGCTTCGAATAGATCGCGCACCACGCGGCGCGCCTTGGCGGTCATGCGCCGCACCTTGTAGTGCTTGTAAAGCTGCTCGCGCAGGAATGATTTAAGCCCGGCATTCAATTCTCGGGTGGTATCGCTGAAGCCGATCAGCGCCTTGGGGTGCGATCTGACCTCGGCGATGGACCGCACTCCGGACGCGCTGAGGCGCGCAGCGGAGGCATCGATCAGGTCGCTCACCAGGTGATTGATCATCCGCCGCAAAATTTCGTAGATCAGCCGCCGGCCGGCCAGCTCTGGGTATTTGGCCTGCACTTCGTCGTGGTAGCCGCGAAACAAGGGGACGGCCAGCAACTGCTCGACGCTGATGAGGCCGGCGCGGATGCCGTCCTCGACATCGTGATTGTTGTACGCGATCTCGTCGGCAAAATTGGCGAGCTGCGCTTCCAGACCGGGCTGCTCGCGATTGACGAATCGTTCGCCGACGTCTCCGAGCAGGACCGCGTTGTTGTAGGAGCAATGTTTGAGAATTCCCTCACGGCATTCGAAGGTGAGGTTCAAGCCGTCGAATTCCGCGTAGTGCTCTTCGAGCTCGTCGACCACGCGCAAAGACTGCAAGTTGTGTTCGAAACCGCCGAAATCGCCCATGCAGTCGTTCAACGCATCCTGCCCCGCATGTCCAAAGGGCGTATGCCCCAAATCATGGGCGAGGCAGATGGCCTCGGATAACTCCTCGTTCAGTTTCAGCGCGCGCGAGATGGTGCGGGCTATTTGCGCCACCTCGAGAGAATGCGTCAACCTCGTTCGGTACAGATCGCCCTCGTGGTTGACGAAGACCTGCGTCTTGTACACCAGGCGGCGAAATGCGGTGGAATGAACGATGCGATCGCGATCGCGTTGATATTCCGAGCGATATTCCGGTGCCGGTTCGGGATAGCGGCGGCCGCGCGAATGTTCTGCATGGGCGGCGTAGGGGGCGAGTCCGTTCATTTGGCGGACTCATTCATTTGGCGGACTCATTCATTTGGCGAACTCGGTCATTTGGCGAACTCGGTCATTTGGCGAACTCGTTCAATTGAAATGCTCGGCAAGCGTGGACTCGAGCGCGGCCTTGGGGTACTGGTCGGTGACGATGGCGCGGCCGAGCTTCTCGAGCAGCACGAGGCGCACCGCCCCGCCCAGGACCTTCTTGTCCATTTGCATCAATTCGTAGGCTCTCGCGGCGCCGATGCGCGGCGCCTCGGTCGGCAGCCCCGCTCGCGCAAGCACGTCGCGCAGGCGCTCCTTGAGCGCCGCGTCGACCAAGCCCATTCGGCAGGACAGATCCGTCGCGATGATCATGCCTAGGGCCACGGCTTCACCGTGCAAGTATTTCTCATAAGCGGTCGCCGCTTCGATGGCGTGGCCAAAGGTGTGGCCGAAGTTCAGGATCGCCCGCAAGTTGTGTTCGCGCTCATCGCGGGCCACGACGGTGGCCTTGATCTCGCAGGATCGGCTGATGGCATAGGTGAGCGCCTCGGCATCCCGCGCCAGCAACTGCGGAATCTTGCGCTCCAGCCATGAGAACAGCATCGGATCCCAGACGACGCCGTGCTTGATCACCTCGGCAAGCCCCGATTTCAATTCGCGGTCGGGCAACGTACTCAAGGCGTCGGTGTCGGCAATGACGGCTTGCGGCTGATAGAAGGCGCCTATCAAGTTCTTGCCGCCGGAGTGATTCACCCCGGTCTTGCCGCCGACCGAGGAGTCAACCTGCGCAAGCAGCGTCGTCGGCATTTGCACATAGCCGATGCCGCGCTGATAGCAGGACGCGGCAAACCCCGCGATATCGCCGATCACGCCCCCGCCCAATGCCAGCACGGTGGCATCGCGATTCATCTTGTTGGCCACCAGCGCATCCAGCACCCAGCCGGCTGTTTGCAGTGTTTTGTGCTGCTCACCGTCGGGCAGGATGCACTCGGCGATGTGCCTCTGGGAAAAGCTCCCGGTCAACTTCGCAAGGTACAGCTTGGCCACGGTGGTGTTGGTCACGATCAACAGGTCGCGGCCCGGGATTTGGCTGTCCAAGAGATTGCGATCGGTCAGCAACCCCGAACCAATCGTAATGGGGTAGCTTGAGGCGCCTAGGTCTACTTGAAGCGTTTGCACGGTGTGATTATACGAACTGCCGCCGCAGTTCCTGGTGGATTTCTTCAGCAACCAGCTGCACGCGCCGGCCGTCTGTCGTGATCGTGAGATCAGCGATCTCGGCATACAGCACCGCTCGGCGCGCCATCAGGTCCTTGAGCTTTTGTTCAGGATCGGTATCGTGCAGCAGCGGTCGATGCCGCGCATGGCGCGTCCGTTCAATTTGCTGATTCACCGAAGTCACCAGGTAGACGACCACACCGCGACTGCTAAGCGCAGCGCGGTTTGCCGGGTCGATCACGGCGCCGCCGCCGGTCGCCAGCACGATGGATTCCAGGCGGGTCAGGCGGTCGATCGATTCCTTCTCGCGCAGCCGAAATCCGGCTTCGCCCTCTTTTTCGAATATAAAAGGAATGTCCACGCCGGTTTTCGCTTCGATGTCCGCGTCACTGTCATGAAAAGTGAAATGAAACAGGCGCGCCAAATGCCGCCCAACAGCCGTCTTGCCGGAGCCCATCGGGCCAATCAGAAAAATGTTGCGCTTGCCGAGCATGATCGCCGCTGATCATAGCGGACCGCGCCGTTCGCCTGATTGCCTGTCGAAAAAATAAGGGGCGCCAAGCGGCGCCCCTAAGAGTGTCAACTAACCCATAGCGGCGTTAGTACAGATTCGATCCTTCACGCAGAATCTTCGGCGTGATGAATATGAGCAGTTCCGTCTTGTTGTTGATGTCCGTCGTGCTTCTGAACAGCGCGCCGAGGAACGGAATATCGCCGAAGAACGGCACCTTGTTGGCGGACTTCGACTTGGTGGTGTCGAGAATTCCGCCGAGCACCACGGTCTGGCCATCATTGACCAGCACCTGGGTGATGATCTGGCGCGTATCGATCGAGGGCACGGAACCGCCGGTGGCGCTGGTCACCTGCTGACCGACCGAGTCGTCCGACACGTCCAGATCCAGGATCACGCGATTGTCAGGCGTGATCAGCGGCGTCACCTTGAGCTTCAGCACGGCATCCTTGAACTGCGTCGTCGTGGCGCCGCTCGAGGCCGATTCCTGGTAGGGAATTTCGACACCCTGCATGATGGTGGCCTGTTTCTGGTTCGCGGTAATGACGCGCGGCGAGGAAATGGTCTCGCTCTTGCCTTCGTTTTGCGCCGCGGAAAGCTCCAGGTCGACCAGGTAGCTGCCGCCCAGCAACGAAATGCCGATACTGCCGTTGGTGTTGGCGGCGGGCGTGTTCACCTGGTAGCGGCTGTCGAGGGCGGTCGAGGCCAGTGACGCCGGCCCCAAGCCCGTGCCGAGGATCGAGTTCGTGGCCTGGTTGGTGCCGCTGACCGTCACTAGGCCGCCGGGCGTGTTCTGGTGAGCCGTGGTGACGCCAAAGCGCGCGCCCAGGTCGCGCTCGAAGGTATCGCTGACGATGACGATTCGCGCCTCGATCAAGACCTGCTTGACCGGCACGTCCAAGGTTTGCACCAGGCGGCGGATGTCCGCCAGCTTGTCCGAAGTGTCCTGCACCAAAAGCGTGTTGGTGCGTTCATCGACCGACAGGCTGCCGCGCGGCGACAGCATGGAATCCTTGGCGTTCTGCGTCTTGATCAATTTCGCGAGGTCGGTGACCTTGGCGTAATTGACCTGCATGAATTCCGTATGGGTCGGCGAGAGCTCCTGCACTTCTTTGTGCGCGGCGAGTTCCGCCTTTTCGCGCGTGGCCAACTCTTCCGTGGGTCCGATAATGATCACGTTGTCCTGGCGGCGCTTGTCCAGACCCTTGGTGCGCAGCACGATGTCGAGCGCCTGATCCCAGGGCACATTCTGCAGACGCAGGGTCAAGTTGCCCGCGACCGAATCGCTGACCACGATGTTCTGACCGCTGGTGTCAGCGAGCAGCTGCAGCACCGAACGCACGTCGATATCCTGGAAGTTCAAGGTCAACCGCTCGCCGGTGTATTCCTTCTTTTCCTCGGCGCCCGCGGTGCGCTTCGAGGCAGGCTTGATTTCAACGGTGTATTGGTTGTCGGACTGGTACGCCAACTGTTCGAATTCGCCTTGCGAGCTGATCACCAAGCGCGAGCTGCCCTCCACGCGAACCGCATCCACGGTCTGCACGGGCGTCGCGAAATCCATGACGTCATAGCGGCGCATCAAATTCTTGGGCATCGCGGTGCCCGCAAAGTCTACGACGATCTGCTGTCCTTCCTGGCGCACGTTCACCGGCGTACGCGGGTCGGTGAGCTGCACGATTACCCGGCCGGTGCCGTCGGCACCACGCCTAAAGTCGATCGTGCGGATCGCGCGCTCGACGGGATTGGACGCGGTGCTCGAAGCGGAGCGCGCCGCGGGTTTGCCGACGTCGGCGCCGGGCTGCTGGCCCAAGGTCACGATGATGTCGTTGCCGTCCACCTTGGTGGTGTAAGGCATCAGGTTCTCGACGTTGACGACCAGGCGCGCGCGGCCGTTCGCTTCGGCGGCGAGCACGGTGTCGACGCCGCCCGAGCGCACATCGAAGCGGCGCGAGGCAAGAGCCAGGGTGGTGTTCGGCAAGTCGAACGCAATGCGCGCGGGCTTGTCGATGGTGAACGGCAGCGGCTCCGGCGCCGGACCGCTCATGTGCAGTTTGAGCTGCACCTGCTGACCCGATAAGGTTTGAACGTCGATTGATTGCAGCTGCACCGGATCAGCGGCCCGCGCCGTAAGACTGATCGCAGTCAATGCGACGAGTGCCATCGCACTCATCATCGCCGCTCGGTATTTGATACTAATCATGCTTTCATCTCCCTGTGGCCTCAATTGGCCAATGCCAATGAGGCCGGTCGCTCTATGTAGCCGCCGAGACCATCCGGAATGATCTCGACCAGGCTAATTCTCCCGCCGGTTATTTCCGTCACTTTGCCGTCGTTCTGCCCCATGTAGTTGCCGGGCTGAACTTTGTGAACCAGGCCGTCTTTGGATTGCACCAGCCCGTAAAAATTGTTGCCCACCTTGAAGGTGCCGACCATCCTCAGCGTGTCGAGCGAGAACCCCTCCAGGAATTCGCGATTGCGGCGCGACGCGCGCGCGCTGGCGAGGCCGTTGTTCGCATTGGGGCCCTGCGGCTGGAACGGCGAACGCAGATTGCCGGCCGCGTACACATAGGTCTCGTAAGGCTTCACTTCCGGCAGAGGCTGGATGCGCCCGCCGGGCTTTTTCTTGGTGGCCTCGATCCACTTCTGCAAATCCGATTGGCCGCCCGAGCAGCCGCCAGCGACCAAAGCCGCGAGCACGACGCCGATGACGCCAATACCCGATATCTGTCTCACGTCTTGCCTCCCGCCGCCGCCGTCTTCTTCACCGCCGGTTTGGCCGCGCCGCCTTGATCCTCGATGTACCGGTAAGTCTTGGCGGTCACGTCCATGGTCAAATTGTCGTAGCCGCCTTTGGCATCGACCGGCGAAATCTGAATGTCGTTGAGCGTCACGATGCGCGGCAGTGCGGCGATGCCGCTGACGAACCGGCCGAAGTCGTGATAGCTGCCGACCAGCTTGATTTTGATCGGCAATTCCGCGTAGAAGCCGTTGCTCTTTTCGCTGCCCGGCTGAAATAGTTTTTCCGTCAGGCCCGCCGCCAGGCCGGTCTGCGAAATATCGACCAGAAGATTCGGCACCTCGGTTTTACCGGGCAATTGCCGCAGCATTGCGCCGAAGCTGCGTTCCATTTCGCCGAGCTGCGCCCGATAGGCGTCGAGGTTGGCGGCGCGCTGCTGCTTGTTCTCGAACTGCGCGCGCAGATCCTGCTCATCGGCCTGCGCTTTCTGCAGCAGCGGCCGATCGTCGTTCCAGACGAACATGTACCAGCCGAATGCCGCGACCACGGCAAACCCCAGGAGAACGAAGAATCCACGCACGGCCACGGGCCAGCGGCCGGGATCGCGGGGATCGAGAGTACGAAGTTGATCGAGGAAGTTCATTTCGCCGCAACCTTCTTAACCGTTGTTTCGCCGCCGTTGTCCACGTCCACGCCGACCACATCGCTGGTGAGAGTGAAGCTCGAGCCGCCGGTCGGCGAATCCTTGGTCGTCTCGACCACCTGCAGCTGCGGGTTGTCCATCCACGAAGACGAATCGATATTGCGCATGAACGTCGAGACGCGCGTGCTCGATTGAGCCACGCCCTTCATCTCGAGCTTCTTGCCGGTTTCCTTGATCTGCGTGAGATAGATGCCCTCGGGAACCGTCTTCACGAGCTCGTCGAACAGGTGCACGATCTCGGGCCGCTTGCGCTGCAATTTCTCGATGATTTCCATGCGCGCCACCAGGCGCTGCTTGCGATTCTCGAGATCCTGAATGTCCGCGATCTGCGCATCCAGCTTCACGATCTCCTTTTTCAGAAGATTGTTCTTCGCGTTCTGCGAATCGATCCAGCTGGAGTACAACAGCTTGCCGCCCAAAACGAAGATGATGGCGGCAAATGCGGCGCCGCCCAGGGCGACCATGAATTCGCGGCGTCTAACTTTACGTTCTTGTTCGCGCCAGGGAAGTAGATTAATACGCGGCATGGCTACTCTTTAGTCGAAGCTGCGCAGCGCTAGGCCGCAGGCTGTGAGTAATGCGGTGGCATCGCGCGCCACTGCTTGGGCTTTGGCCTTGGACGACACCTTCATATTGCCGAGCGGATCGCCTTTGTCCGCCGGCACACCGACGCGGCTGGAGATGACATCGGCAACGCCGGGGATGTTGGCGCAGCCGCCGCAAATCAATATTTGATCCGGCTGCGCGCGGCCGCTGCCGGAGGCCAGATAAAACTGCAGCGAACGGCTGACCTGCTGGGTCATGTCGTCGATAAAGGGATCGAGCACTTCGGGCTGATAGTTGCTCGGCAAGCCGCCTTCTTTCTTGGCGCGGCCCGCTTCTTCCATGCTGAGGCCGTAGGTGCGCATGATCTCTTCGGTCAATTGCTGGCCGCCGAAGGCGAAGTCGCGCGTGTAAATCACGCGCATGTCGCGCAGCACGCTGAACGTGGTGCTGCTGGCGCCGAAATCAACCACTGCCACGGTGCGATCGACGCCGCCGTCCGGCATCTGATGGCGCATCAGGGCGCAGGCATTTTCCAATGCGAAGGCCTCGACATCGACCAGGTGCGCGGTCAGTCCCGAGGCTTGCACCGCCGCCTGTCGCTGCTCGACATTCTCGGTTCGTGTGGCGACGAGCAGAACATCGAGCATGTCCGGATCTTTTTCCGAAGGGCCCACGACCTGATAGTCGTAGCTGACCTCTTCCATCGGGAAGGGAATATATTGGTCGGCCTGCATTTCGACCTGACCTTCCAATTCGTTGTCGCCGAGACTCTTCGGCATTTGAATGACTTTGGTGATCGCGGCATCGCCGCTGATCGCGATCGCCGCGAGCCGGCTCTTCGCGCCGGAGCGTTTCACCGCGCGGCGAATCGCTTCGCCGACCGCTTCCGCGTCGACGATGGCTTTTTCATTGATGGCGTTATGCGGCGTCGGTTCCGCGGCATAAGACTCAACGCGATACTGGCCACCCGACATGGTGAGCTCGATGAGCTTCACCGAAGAAGTGGTTATGTCAAGTCCCAAAAGCGGACGATATCTTTTACCTAACGACCACACAAATTTTTTCCCTTTTTGCTCAATACCTTGTAGGTCGAAACGCGTGCATGAGATTAGCTATGACAAGCAAACTTAGCAAGAAACTGTTAAATGGAACGTGAAGCCACTCACGGTAATGACCGCCTGGGCCCCCCAAGTCGGCAAAGTGAGACGTACGACGGTTTCGTACTTCCTAAAGAGGCTTCGACTCATCCTTTCAGACCTCATGGCCTAGGGGTTGCCTTAGGCGTTTGGTTAATCCTGGTCTGGCAACCCCGCTGTCCTTTGGTTGTCTAACCTCGAAGGATCGGTGGCTTTGCGTCCTCATCTTTCGATGAGTATGCCCATGTAACCGGCGGTAATATGCTGCCCATGTCCGCCGACGCAATAAGTTAGAACGGTTTTCTGTGCCTAAACGTTATCTAGTTCTCATCTCGCGCATTTGTGCAGTTTTAGTTGGCTTAATAGCGTTAATCGTCTTCGCCAATGTCTGTGCTTATGTCTACTTGAGGCCCGCCCTGCCGGACGTGGCCAGCCTTCGGGAGGTCCAGCTGCAGGTGCCGCTGCGGATCTATACCCGGGACGGCAAGCTCATCCAGTCCATCGGGGAGCAGCGGCGTATACCGGTGCGCTACGACCAGTTGCCGCCGAAGCTGATTCAGGCCTTCCTGGCGACCGAAGACGACCGGTTCTTCCGCCATCATGGCGTTGATTTCCAGGGTATTTTGCGGGCCGCTGTGGCTGATTTACGCGCCGGCGGCATCCGCCAGGGCGCCAGCACCATCACCATGCAGGTGTCGCGGGATATGTTCCTGACCCCGCGCCGCGACCTGAAACGGAAAATGAGCGAAATCTATATTTCCCTGCTCATGGAGGCCGAATTCACCAAGGAGGAAATCTTCTCCCTGTACGTCAACAAGATCTTCCTGGGTCAGCGAGCCTATGGCGTCGGCGCCGCGGCCGAGGTGTATTTCGGGAAGAGCCTGGACCAGCTAACCATTGGTGAAATGGCCACGCTGGCCGGGCTGCCGACCGCGCCTTCCACGCGAAATCCCGTGGCCAACCCCGAAGCCGCCAAGCAGCAGCGCGCCCACGTTTTGGGTCGCATGCTGGAACTCGGCTATATCAGCCAGGCTGATTACGATCAGGCCAAGGCAAGCCCCATGGAATCACGCCTGCACGGCGCCTCCATCGAGGTGGATGCGCCTTATTTGGCGGAAATGGTGCGCAGTGACATGCAGAACAAGTATGGCGACGCCGTCTATACCGCCGGCTACAAGGTGTACACGACCATCGATTCCCGACTGCAGGTGGCGGGCACCGTGGCCCTGCGAACCGGCCTGATTGAGTACGACATGCGCCATGGCTACCGCGGTGCGAGTACCAAGGTCGATATGTCGAAAATCGTCACTCCGGCCCAATTCGACGCGCAGCTGGACGAGTTCCCTGTGATTGGCGGTCTGAAACCAGCGATCGTGCAGCAGGTCGAGGCCAGGAGCGCCAAGATCTACGTAAAAGACATTGGAGTGGCGACGCTGCCGTGGGAAAAGCTGGCCTGGGCCCGGCGCCAGCTGCCCGACGAAAAAGTCGACCGCGCACCGACTCAAGCCTCGGAAATCTTGAGCCGCGGCGATGTCATCTACACCGTGGGGCGCACGCCCGAATCGCTGCTGTTCGTGCAGGTCCCTGAAGCCCAGAGTGCGCTGGTGTCGGTCGATCCCAAGGACGGCGCGATCATGGCCCTGGTCGGCGGATTTGATTTCTTCCAGAGCAAATTCAATCGGGTCACCCAAGCCCGGCGCCAGCCCGGTTCAGGCTTCAAGCCGTTCATCTATGCGGCCGCCTTCGACAAGGGGTTTACGCCCGCCAGCGTGGTGCTGGACGCCCCGGTGGTCATCGACGAGGAAGGCAAGGAACAGGCCTGGCGGCCGCACGAAGACACCGGCCTGTTTTATGGGCCTGTCCGTCTGCGCGACGCGCTGGTGCATTCCCGCAACCTGGTGTCGGTGCGCCTGATGCGCGCCATCGGCGGCCAGTACGCCCGTGACTACGTGACTCGCTTCGGTTTCGACAAATCGCAACTGCCCGACGACCTGACGCTGGCCTTGGGAACGGCTGAACTCAGTCCGCTGCAAGTGGCCATCGGCTATTCGGCCTTTGCCAATGGCGGGTTCAAGGTTAGCTCGTACTACATCGATCGGGTCGAGGATGCGAACGGCAAGGTGTTGCAACAGGCCAACCCGGCGATCGCCTGCGCACAATGCGGCCGCAGCAGCGAGATCCAAAGCCCGCGAAGCGCGGGCGGCACCGGCCGTGCCGCCTTGCTGGATGAAGCTCCGCACGATGGTAAGACCCTGATTCCCGTGAAGAATTTGGCGCCGCAGATCCTCAGCCCGCAGATCGCGTACCTGCTCGCGGACATGATGGCGGACGTCATCAAGCGCGGCACGGGCCAACGCGCACGTACGCTCAATCGCGACGACATCGCCGGCAAGACCGGCACGACCAGCGAATTCCACGACGCTTGGTTCAACGGCTTCAACGGCGACATTGTCACCACGGTTTGGACCGGGTTCGATTCGGAACGCTCGCTGGGCGATAACAACGATCAGGCGGCTCGCGTGGCGGTTCCCACCTGGACCTATTTCATGAAACAGGCGCTCGAGGGCAGTGCCAGGCATGGCGTGCCCATCCCCGACGGCATCGTCAGCGTGCGCATTTCGCCCAAAACCGGATTGCTCGCGAGCTCCGATGACCCCAACGGCATCATGGAAAAATTCATCGAGGGGAATCTGCCCAAGGCGGAGCTGTACGAAGGCCAGAACCCGAACAACCCAGAAGCGGATAAACCGATATTCTAGTGACCGATGCCTGAGATTACCGATGGCTAAGAAATTTTCGCAGCGTGCCGAAGATCTACGCCGCGCTCTTGCGCAAGAGGCCGCGCGCATCATGGCCGAACACGGCATTGAAGACTTTCTGCAGGCCAAGCGCAAAGCGGCCGACCGTCTGGGCGTCAACGATGTCTCGGTGCTGCCAAAAAACATCGAGATCGAGGACGCGCTGCGTGCGCACCAGCGCCTGTTTGGACGCGATACCCATGATCACACCCTCAGGGAACAGCGGCGCATCGCCCTCGACACCATGCGGATTTTGGCGGAGTTTCAACCCCGCCTGGTGGGGTCCGTGCTCACCGGGACGGCGACCAATTACAGCGACATCAATTTGCACCTGTTTGCCGACGCGTCCGAGTCGGTCGCGATCCGGCTTCTGGAAATCGGCGTGCCGCATGAGTTCTATGAGCGGCGCGTCAAGATGGATGCGGAGCGCAGCGTGAACTACCCGGCGCTGCGATTCGAGGCCAACGGCCGCACGGTCGATGCGACGGTGTTTCCGATCGACGGCATCCGCCAGTCGCCGTATTCACCGGTCGATGGACGGCCCATGAAGCGCGCCGACACACGCGAAGTATCGGAACTGGTCGACGCGAACTAGGAGGGGTAAGAAGAGTCAAGGCACGAAGGCAACAGTGCCTTGACTCTTCTTACGCCTCCTGACGAGTGCTCGAGCCGGTCAATATCACATGCCGCGCTACCGACGTGTGTTGACGTCCAACGCGAAAGGCCAGGGAGCTAAGTGCCCTTCGCCTGCCACACCGCCAGCATGTCCGGCGAACCCTGCGCCCGCACACCGTTGTCGGTCAAGATGTCATCTGTCGCGCCGGCCAGCGCCGGGCGCGAGAAAACCAACGCCTCACCACCTTTGCTGCCGAACTCGAGCGTGACGAAAGGATCCTTGAGATCTCGCAGCAGCGCCACCAAGTGTTGGAGGCTCTTCACCGGCGCGCCGTTCACCGAGTACACCACCGAACCGGCCGGGTTCGAATAGCCATTCGCGAGTTTGTGCGGAAAGAAGGGCGAAGAAATGATCACCAGTTCTTGCAGATCATCGCTCGGCGGGTCGAAGGCGCGGGTAATCAACGGACTCTTCACGTAGGCCAAGACCCGCAGCAAGTTGGCGTTGTTTTCGAACGCATTCAAGAATTGCCGTGTCGCGCGCGAAAAGACCATCGGTCCATAGACGAAGTAGGACGGATATTCGCCGTGCAGATCGGACACCAGCGTCGGGTACTCGGCCGATACCGGAAGCCCGACCTTCAGCGGCTTGCCGGCGCGCACCAGGGTGAGCGGCAGCTTGCCGTCCTTTGCCACCTTCTGAATCATGTAGCCGAAACTCACCCGCAAATCCTTGTCGATCTTGACCATGCCTTGATTGTCGATCGCCGTGTCGCCGACCCGCGTGATCACGTCCCATTCCTTGAGCGGATACGAAGCGTCGGATTTATCGGGGCGATGCACCACCATGCCTTCCACGCTCTTGTCCAGCTTCAAGTATTCGCGCAGCGCCGGATTCTCCAGCGTCTGCAGGTCGTCGTGCATGCTGGCCTTGCCCACGTAATGGCCGCCGGCAATGTCCTTCAAGAATAGATCCACTTCCTCATTCGGAATGATGTAGCCGATGTTCTGGCTATCACCACCGAGCCGGCTGAACGCGAGGCCGATCATTTTGTCGCCGGCGATGGCCGGACCGCCGCTGTTGCCGGGATTGATGGCCGCATCGATCTGAATGCGCAGGCCCGATACCGGATAGTTGTAGGTCGCGAACTCGATGCGCGACACAATGCCCTTGGTGATCGACAGCGATGCACCACCGGTCGGGAAGCCATAGGCGAGCACGGGATCCTTGATTTGCGGCAGCTTGCTGGCGCGCGCCACCGGCGGATGGGTGTCGAAGAAACTCGGATCATCGAGCTGCAGGACCGCCAGGTCGATGCCGGGGGCAATGGCGAGCACGGACGCCGACAGCTTGTCGCCGGCCGCATTCGCCTGAATCTGCACTTGGCTGGCGTACAGCACGGCGTGCGCGTTGGTCAGGATGCGCTTGCCCTCGATGACCACGCCCGAGGCAGTGGCTTCGCTGGGCGCCTGTTTGGTCCAGGGTTTGAAAGGATCCGGATAGCGCATGGTCGAGAAGATCTTGACCACGGAGTTTTCCAGAGCCGGTGCTTCAGCTTGATCAGCCGCATGCGTCGCGGGGAACGCAGCGCCGGTGAAAGCGGCGGTGACCAAAGCGCCGGCCGCCAACAAAATAATTCGCGTGTAACTTGCCATCTAAATTTATTGCGTCCTTTTTTCGGTGCGTTCTATTTACCGTCGACGGAAAATGCCAGCAGCGTGTTGCCCGAATTGATGTAAACGCTGCCATTCACGATGGTCGCGCCGCCGTAATCCAGCGGACCGCCGGCGGCGCGCACGCCGTTCAGCGTTTGAAATGCTTTGGCCGTATCGAAATCCCACAGAATTTTACCGTTGATGGTCGAATAGGCGCGCAGATGCCCGTCCATCGATCCGGAGAAGACGCCACCCGGCATCACCGTGACCGCTTGCGATTGTCCATGTGAACAAGCGCCCTCGGTCCAGGCACAGGCGGGCGCCGGCGCCTTCGTGTGCCAACGCGGGATGCCGGTTCTGGGATCGAGCGCCCATAGGCTGCCGCTGGGATCGCCCGCTTCAGCCAAGGAGCCGGAAAGGGCGACAAATAAACTGCGGTAGTCGGCCGCCGTACCCCAAGCAACCCCGCCGCCGTCGCCATCCGCGCCCAGCCGGTTTTGCCAGAGGATCTCGCCGCCATGATCGGGGTCGAGTCCATAGACCACACCCGATACCTGTCCGGCCAAAATGACTTCATTGCCGCTTGCCAGGGTCCGCAAAACCGGTGGACTGGTAAAACCCCCGGAAGCGGGTTGCCCCTTTTTGAGCTGTTTGACCCATCGCAGCTTGCCATCGCTCAACGCAAACGATGCCACGGCGTCGGTCAGGGACTGCTCGACGCCGGTCGTGGATGGACCGGTGCCCACATACAGCACGCTGCGCTTGGGATCGATGGTGGGCGAGGAGGCGATCGCGGCGCC
>Ga0210402_10002191_pt1 | contig 19234 bp, 18 predicted proteins | sample IncBWC7MmetaG_FD_161055 | JGI IMG/M metagenome (GOLD analysis project Ga0210402, IMG submission 161055) | Forest soil microbial communities from Barre Woods Harvard Forest LTER site, Petersham, Massachusetts, United States - Inc-BW-C-7-M | ecosystem: Environmental > Terrestrial > Soil >... | reverse complement strand
TCAAACGGCCCGCCTTGGCGACGGCTTCAATTCCGTCCGCCGCCTCATCGACGATTTCCCACTCAGGATGTCCTCCCAGTAAAGTCCTAAGACCGTGCCGTACAACCGGATGGTCGTCCACAACCAGTATGCGAACTGTCATAAGTCCGATTCTAGATCCCGAGGAGGGCAGAGGACATCTTCAAAATATTTTGACGTCATATATTTCCGCGAATGACGGTATTTAGGGAGCGCAATCGGCGGGCACTGGTATTTTTATTCGCACTGATGTACCGGTGCTGCTCGACTCGATCCGAACATTTCCCCCTAGTTCACGGGCCCGCTCATGCATGCTCATAAGCCCGACGCCCGTCCCCGTTCCTGCCTCCCGAAAACGATCGAGCATTCCTTGCTCCATGCCGTGGCCGTTGTCTCTTACTTCTAAAATTACCTCTCCGGGCGATCGGCGAATCAGGATGTCTGCCGCCGAAGCACCGGAATGACGATGGACGTTGGTCAAAGCCTCCTGCAGCACGCGGAAAAGCGCCAGTTCAATCGCGTCGGGCAAGCGGACTGGATCATTGGGAGCGTCCAAGTTCAATTGCAGTCCGCTCCGGAGACCAAAGCCCTCGACATACCACCGCGCTGCGGAAGCTATCCCCACTGCGTCCATAGTTGGAGGGTGCAAGAGATAGGAAAGCGTCCGAACTTCCGCGATACATCGTTCCAGGAGTTCTTCCGATTGCGACCACAAATCTGCCTTATCCGGAGAGCGCCGGAGTATGTCGATGTCGAGTTTCAGCGCAACCAAATATTGTCCTAGACTGTCGTGCAGCTCGCGGGCAATGCGACGTCGTTCGGAATCCTGCAAACTGAGCAGGCGAGACGAAAGCTGTCGCAACGCCGCTGTCCGTTGCTCCACCAGGGATTCGAGTTCTGCCTGGCTGCGCCGAAGCCTCTCCTCGACCTGCTGGCGCTCTGCGATCTCGGTCTCTAATGCCCGTGCCTTTTGCTGCAGGTGAGCTACGCTGCGATGACGTTCGTCATTACTGATGAGCGCGGTATAGCTTTCACCTGGAATTACACCGGAATGTTCGGCACAGATCTTGAGCAGCAGGTCACCATGTTCTTCGCGATAAAAACTAGACATCGGGTAGGCGCAGCGAAGAGAGAAGGAGTGCGTCTTGGCGAGTTCGTTCCACAATTGTTCCAGGCGAATGGCAGGGTCGGGCTTTCCCGCGGTCCACAGCAGGGAGACCATTTCCCCGAACGCGACAACCTGCCCTTGCTCGCTTCCGGTGGCGGCCCTGACTCTCGCAATAATCCCCCCTACCAACTCGACAAAAAGGGTCGGGTCGGGCGACCCATCCAACATGAACTTCGTCAAAGTGACGGCTGCATCCAGGGGAATGTATCTTCCCTGTGCGGCGGCCTTGGTTGTATCCAAGCCCCAGGCTTTCAACCTTCGCGCCAATCCATCCCGATGCTCCTTGGTTGCGATGACCACCGCGCCGTTCCCGGCGCCAAGAGCAGTACCGATAAACCGGCTCAACTCATCGAGAAGGAAGCCATCTTCACCGTAGAACTGAACTACATGCGCGGAATGGGTGCCGTCGGTCGAGTGCGCCAAGGGCGCCAGCGATGACGTGTCCAAGCTCGAGCTGTTGACAGTTCCCAAGTTGATGATCCTCAGTTGTCGAGACGACGGTGTTCAAAGATGAAATCGAGCAGTCTAACGACCTAGCCAATTCTAAGCTCACATTTCATTCCCCCGATATACAGGGAACCCTGTAGGTTCACCCCGGAATGCATGCAGAAGGCTAGGCCCTCCTACCTTCTTGGGGCGCAATCAGCCCGACAGAAAGCGAAACTGGGCCATTGTCACTCTGCGGCCTTCCAAATGTAGAAATTATCGTTGTCCGACAAAGTTTCTATTCCGAGGCCTCTTGACGCGGATGCACGATGAACCGCTGATCGAAGGTTGGCCAGGCTAATTCCATCGACCTCCGAAAGCGGGATCTTGATCGCGGAACCGGTGGGCAGAGTTTCCAGATCCTGGAAGACCCCCTCGATAAGCTCGTGATGTTTTCCGCGTCGACTTCTTCGCAAGTTAGCGAGAACAACCCGGTCGTAGTTCAATGCTAGTTTTGGATTCTTTACGTTTTCTTTAGTCATACGCTTTGAATACTCCCACAGGGCGTTAAGAATGACTTATAAGATTCCTGGTTGCGCTTGTCAAGCATTTTGTTCAGTTCGCGCACGGAATTCTTTTATCGTATAGGTTAAGTCGTCCGAGGTACTCGCGGCGTGCGTTTGCGTCGCCTGCGCTTCTTTAGTTCATGCAGATAATCTATTCCCACCCTTTTTTAGTGGTGTCTGTATGCTGAGCGCAGGTTGTAACTGGAGAAGAGTAATGACAATGAACCATGCGTGGCGGGAAGTCTACCGGGCCGCTCTGCTGGAGATTCAGCCTGAAGAACTGCGGCGGAGAATCGACGCGGCGGAAAAGGCCATTTATCGAAGGAACGAAGAGCTCAAGCAGACTGGCGCTCAATGCGCTGAGGAACAGCAGGCAATGGCGGACGCATTGCGAGCGCTACGACTCCTTGCCCGAGCTGAATGCCGACCGGGGCCCTCACTGGAGATCGATGTTCACCAGAGCGAGGCGAAGCCATGAATCAGTTCTGCAGTCTGCCGACGAGAAAGTGCCGCAACTTGATCGCATCGTCGCGGGTTAGAAGAAGGGAGATGGCGGAGAATCTCGATACGCTGTGGCGGGAGATTTGCCGGCACGCTACCATTGAAGATGACCCACAGAAGCTATCGCAGCTAACGGCGGAAGTAGAAAAACGCAAAAGGCTGGCAGAAGCTGTCCGCCAAAACAATCGACTTTGAAAATCAGGGATCCGCGAGTAAGAACAATGTCACGGCCAATGATGTCGCCACGTAAGAAAGCGCAGGTGGCATTCGCCTCGGCTGTGATTCTGCTGTTTCTGAGCGCACTGGCTACCTACCTCACGATCGTGCGCCTTCTGGAAAGTGAAAAATGGGTCGTTCACAGCCATGAAGTTCAGGCTGCTCTGGGCAGCGTAGATTCGGCAACGTTAGATGCCGGGCGCGCCCGCTCCGGCTATGTAATCAGCGGAGACTCCGCTTTCATAAACAATTTTGAAGGAGCCGTTCCCGCCTTGGATCGCGTCCTCCAGCACCTGCGCGAACTGACAAGGGATAATCCACTCCAACAGGAACTGTGCACCCGCTTGGAAGAGTTGACGGCCCGCAGAGTGGCGCTGTTTCGGGAGTCGATTGCGCTCAAGAAGTCCGCCCCTCAGGATCAGCAGGGGCAAGACGAAATATCCCGTCGAGGCCTGCCAATTGTTTCGGAAATGACTTCCACAATGCAGCAAATGCGCGACGAAGAGCAAAGATTGTTAATCGTCCGTGCGAAGGCCTCGAAACACTTGTTCATTCTCGCGATCGTTGTTCTTATGGTGACGTTCATTCTCGCGCTTATCATGTTTTCCGTTCACTATCAGCTTCTGACGGCGGAACTCGACGCCCGTCAGCAGGCAGAGCGAACGGTGACGGAGAGTGAAAGATCACTGCGCAATCTTACTGGCCGCCTGCTACAGCTGCAGGACGAGGAACGCCGCAGATTTTCACGGGAACTTCACGATAGTCTGGGGCAATACCTTGCTGCCGTAAAAATGAACCTGGACATGTTCGCCAATTCTCAGCCGGCGGATAAGCTTTTGTCCGAGGCGATCCATCTCTTGGATCAATCCATTGCGGAAACTCGGACGATCTCGCATCTTCTCCATCCGCCGCTTTTGGATGAAGCCGGGTTCTCGTCCGCGGCGAAATGGTATCTTGACGGGTTTGCCCAGCGCAGCGGGATTGCGGTGAAGGCAGATCTCCCCGATGACGTTGGCCGACTGCCCAAGGCGATTGAGCTTGGGCTTTTCCGTGTGCTGCAAGAGAGCCTGACCAACATTCACCGCCATTCCAGCAGTTCAAAAGCCGAAATTGCTCTCAGGCTTTCTCCCGACGCAGTCGTTCTCGAGGTCAGGGATTACGGGAAGGGCATCTCTCCAGACTTACTAAGGAACTTCCAGACCAGGGGGACCAACTCCGGTGTGGGCCTGGCGGGAATGCGAGAGCGTCTCCGCGAACTTGGCGGTCAGCTTAGCATTCAGTCTCGAGCCCCTGGCACACTCATCTCTGTGACCATGCCTCTTCCTCAGTCCGCCAAGTTCGCCAACGCGGCTGATTGATCATCAGTTCGGAAAATAAGTTTCCTCGCGAAGCAGAGCGCCCACGGCGTCCACAACGGCATTGATGTTGCTCTTTGCACAAGCTCCGCGGATCCCGACTTTTCGGGCCTCATCGCTGAGCTGTTTCGAATGGTGTATTGTGACCATCAGGATCGGAGTCTTCGGCGAGGCGTTAACGATGAGGCGGGCGGCTTCTAAGCCATTCATCTCGGGCATCTGGAAGTCAAGAACGATCAGGTCAGGCTTTGCCCATTTGAATCGCTCGATGGCTTCTATGCCGTTGCTGGCCTCATCACAAACCAGCCAATCGGAATGGTGGTCCAGCAACCCGCGAAGGCACCGGCGTATCGCGGCATTGTCGTCCGCTACCAGAATCCGAACCACCGAGCATTCTCCCCATATCGTCCAGGCGTGGATCAGGACCAAGTTTTTCCTACGCCTATTTAGAGCCTATCGGTTCCCCGCCGGACCGGCAATACACTGGACACCTTATTGCACAAGAAAGTTGCTGATTTTGTAGTCAGATTGGGGCGACGCTCAATGATTGGGTTGGCGACCCTGATCGGGGCAACGTAGCCTTTGCCTAGAAAACTTGCGCGATTCTGTTCCGGAGAGCGTAGAGAGTCAGATCGGCGACAGAATGCAAGTCGAGCTTGCGCATGATGTTGGTGCGATGGGTTTCCGCTGTTTTTACGCTAAGATTTAGAGCCACAGCTACTTCCTTGCTCGTTTTTCCCTCGGCAAGAAGCTGCACGACCTCGCGCTCCCGGGGTGTTAGGCGGTTCTTGGCGCGAGGTTCATCCTTGCGATCTTGGTTTAAGTATCCCTCAACCACAAGTTCGGTTACTTGGCTGGTAAAGAAAGTCTGCTTGCCTTGAACGGCTTCCACTGCGGTAACGAGGTCCCGGCCAGCATCGGACTTTAAGAGAAAGCCGCGAGCTCCCACACCCAGTACCTCCCGTACAACCTCCTGCGAATCGTGGACGGTAAGGATGAGGATATTGACCTCGGGACAATTGGCGAGAATCTGGCGGGCGGCTTCTATCCCGTTCAGATTTGGCATTCCGATGTCGAGCAGCACTAGGTCGGGCTTGAGTTCTCGGGCCAGTTCCACTGCTTCGCGTCCATCCACTGCTTCGCCGCTCACTTCCCAGCTTGGATGGCTCTCGAGCAAGGCGCGGATGCCACGGCGTACGACTTCATGGTCATCGGCAATCAGAATTCGAAAAGTCTTCATGCTTCAGCCTGGGGTTGCGCCAGAAGGAAAATAATCAGCAAAAGAGATGCCAAACGCGCGCTCCGTGAAATCGCAATCGATGAAATGGCCAGACTGTTCCGACCTATCGAAAGCTCGTAAGACGTCTCCAGCGGGAGTGGCGCGTGACTCGCCTGACGTCGTTCCGCTTCGGCTGAGTCCAAGCGCAGGGAAACGACAAAAACCTGGGCCGCGGTCCACTCCTTGCTGGGTACCCGACCACGGTAACAGAACCCGGAGGAGCCTGCTATCGGGTCTGTCGAGTAGCCCGACGTAAATAGAGAAGTAGAAAGGCCCAATGCATAGACTCCAGAAGGCGAACCTCCCATAACTCGCGGACGGTGCACTTGTGGGTCGCGATTTACAGGATTTACTGTATTCACAATTTTCCTCTGTTCTAGAAATATGGCTTCTGTTGGATGCCGATGGAAACGAACTTGGAAGCCATGACGCACTTATGCGCGCACAGGGATGACTGGAAAGAACTTTACAAAGCCGCTGTTTTCGAGGATGACAACGCCAAGATTCCCCTGCGGATCGCGGAGGCGGAAAAAGCCCTCGCCGCGAGGGCGCTTGAAATGTTCGGTACGACCGAGAATCACGTACGAGAGCAGCAAGCGATGGAAAATGCAATGTATTTCTTGCGCCTGCTGCGAAAAACTGATCAATGGATGACCGCTTCCTCGGAATCCTCCAGCAAGACCCCTTATCTGGTGCAGCAACGGGATAAATGGCTGCGTCCTTGATTCTTTGTGAGCAAGATTTACACACCAAGCTCAACTTGCGTTTTAGCAATGAGTGACTTAGTGCTTTGGCATGGTAGTTGCTTTCAGTTGAAACGATTCGCACGACCAGGAGCCGTGGAGAATGGCTGAGAGCAATCAAACTGACTGGCGGGAACTGTGTACGGCCGCGTCCAAGGAGTCCGACCCGGAGAAGTTCGCTACGCTCATCGAACGAATTATCAAAGCCCTGGACGACCGTGCAAAGGGATTCATGACGTCCGAGCCGCTCGACGAGTGTCGCCAGCCATGAGGTTTGATTGCCGCCCCTGCTTCGACAAAATAACCACCAGCCTAGACTTCGAATATGCGATATCCAGCGGGTGGTTGTTGTGACTGAAGCAAAGTGATAGCGACGTTGTGGACAGGAATTCCGCCTGTCGTGCGCCCGCTTAACTTCCCGTTATGAGCGTGTCCATGCACTACGAGATCGGCGCCATGCCGGTCGATCACTTCTGCCAGGCGCGAAGATCCGAGGAAAGGAAAAATCTCTGGCGCTTCGCCCTCCGCCGTTGCCGCGATAGGAGCGTAGTGCAGCACCACCACTCGTTTGGTCGTGCGCAACTGCGCCATGGCGCGCTCTAATTTCAGAGCTTCATCGATTGATGCTCTTACGAAAGTCTTAATCTCGGGTTCGCCGAAGGCAGTCAGAGCTCCGCGCCCAAACCCACCCACGAAGCCCTTTGTGCCCGCAAAGCCCACACCATCGCGCTCGTAGGCACTTCCATCCAACACCTTAATTCCTTCCGCCGTCATCATGCGCATGAGTTCCGCTGGTTGTTCGCTTTCATAGTCGTGATTGCCGAGCACAGCTACGGTGGGGATTCGCAGACGTACCAGAGTATTGAGGAGTGGTTCCATTTCCGCAGGCCTACCATAGTTGGTCAGATCGCCGGCGACGATAAGCAGATCAGCGCCGTCGCGAACTTTGTCAAACTGATCGCGCAGTACCGCAGCGTTCTGTGGGGCGAAATGTAAATCGGCAGTTGCGGCTATCCTCATACGCGTCTGCTTCTTCCTGCTAACTGTACAGGCGGTCGGCAACTCCAATCTTTGATAGTCTACGGGAGCGGTATTCTTGCAGAACGTCTTCAAGTCCCCAGTTGTTCACATCAATGGCGAACATATTGTCATCGATGAGGCTGCCCCGAAACATGCCTTGCCCATCAGGTTCGAGAACCAATTTAAGAAGCCGTCCGAGAAGGTCCCGCCACAGAACCGCAGGCACATAGTGAGTCTGTGCCGGATAAACGTATCGAAACAGAACCAGAGCCCACAGGAGCATTTCCCAGTGCTGGTCGGCAAGATGAAGAATGCGACCCCAGTCCAGGTTTCCCCGGGTCGCGTAAATAATGTGCACAATATCCGCCCCATCAAACCTCTCGCGGCGAGTCACGAACAGCTTCGACACGAGCAACTCTTCTGCGGCCAACACTCGAGTTGGGATGCCGAATACGATTGCCGGTTTTGCATCGCGAATCCAAGACTCATTTACGCTGATCGCAGCGTTGCTCATACCGGTGATGAGATCCACAAAATAGTTATCTCTATGAACTTTGGCGAGCCAGACGGGATCACATACCTCACAATGAAATCCACGTTGCGCCAAGTATTCCAGAGCAGCGAAAGAGTTCTTCGGGGTCAGGAAAAGGTCCAGATCTTTGGTGGTGCGGCATATGCCGGTGTGCTCCAGCAGCGCGAAGGCGCCAGCGACCGCGAAGGGAATTCGGCGCCCCTCAAGAGCCTCGAGTACCTCTCGAGCCAAGGCTTCCTGCTTTTCCGGAACCTCGACTGGAACAGACGAAGTTACCGGAAGACTGGTTGACGTTTTGTCAAACGGTTCAGACACCTTGTGGTCCGCCTTTCTTCAGCGCGTCTCTCAACCGCGTGAGCGGGGAGACAGGGAGCGAATAGATGCGGCGAAAACGAGTAACGGCCAGACCTCATCGGCCTGGCCGTAGCGTTGAACCGGAACTCTTCTACTGGGTTTGAGTGCTTGCGGTGTTAGGCGACGCCGGTTTTTTTACCTCGCCCTGTTCTCGTGCCTGCCGAGAGTATTTTCTTACGGCTGTCAGGAAAGACTCGCTTCCCTGCGTGGGCGCGACCTTGCCCTCCAAAATATCGGCGAAGGGAATCGGTTTGCCGTAGAGCAGGGCAGTTTCGTCCTTGTCCTGCTTCACCACAGCACCGCTCAAATCAATGCCGGCAAAAACACCGCGAGCGCGGGAGTAAGTCAGCACTTCTGCCCTCATCGAGATATCCGTGTCGGCGGCGGTTTGCCGTCCAACGGGTCCTGCGGCAGCCGAAGCGTCCGCCCCGAGTTTAAACTTGCTCGCCAGCAAGTGCTGCATACCCTGGTCGTTGGTAACTACCATCACGAGATCAATCGCTTGCCCGCCGAGCTGCAGGCCCCAGCTGCCGCCCGTGATACTCACTGGAGCAGGGGCGCTCCATCCCTTGGCGGTTCTACAGGTCGCTACTCCTTTACCGTGTTCACCACCGAAACCGACAGCAACTTTTATGACGGAGGGTACGACGGCAATACACTTCGCGTGTTCCATGACTCCGTCAGGAATCGCTTTATCAGGAGTTGCCATAATTTCATTGAGGACCTCGGCCGACTTCGCGATGCGTTTGCTGATATCGCTTTGCTCCTTGTCGTCGTCAGCGGCCCAGCCCATGCTAGCCAGAACCAAAACCATGCTGCCGACCACCAGAAGACATTTCGCGGCTGCTCTATTTCCAACTCTCATCTCAAACCTCTTCTGTACCCAATGCGGGCACCAGGATTTTGTTTCCTCCACGACTCTAGCTGTGCCGGTGATTCGCTTCCATCCGGTCCAAGCCGTAGATGGCGATCAGACATGCCTTAGCGAGACACTTCCATCACAACACCGGTCCCGTCAGTTGTGACATGTTCGAAGCCGGGTGCATGGCTACGGACAGGCCCCAACCCTCAAACACCGGTCTAGTTTGTTTGGTGCGTACATGCTTGTCTTCGAGACCCACGGACTGCGTTTCGTGTGCGCGGGCTAACAATTCACGAATTCGCAGCTTGGCCTTATGCAATTGCGATTTCGAGTTTCCCACCGAGCAACCAAGCATCTCGGCGATTTCCTGATGCTCATAGCCCTCGACTTCGTGTAACAGGAAAATCGTCCTGTATCCGTGAGGCAGTTCCTTGATCGCGGCGGCCAGCGCAACGCGATCGACGCATCCTGCCAGGCGATTGTCCCTGGCCCCGTACTCCCGACGTATCTTGGCTCCGTCGCTGCTGCTGTAAGGCTCGTCCAGAGAAACTTGGCAGAGCGATTTCTTGCGGAAATGCATCAGCACGGTGTTGACAGCGATGCGGTGAAGCCAAGTCGAAAACGCAGAGTCTCCCCGAAAAGTCGCGATCTTGCGGAATACCTGCAAGAACGCATCTTGGGTGAGATCTTCCGCTTCCGCGGCATTATTAGTCATGCGCAAACACACGGAGTAGATCCGTGCCTTGTGTGCGTGAAATAGAGCGGCAAAGGCATCGGAGTCGCCCTGTTGGGCGCGCTGAATAACGTCGGAATCCACAGGAACCGTGCCCGTAGTCGTAGATGAGTCGCTGTTCAACGGAATCTCCTTTCAAGTCCTGAGTCCAGCTGATATGCGATGAACATGAAGCTGAGTTTCGTCGCATTCACAGTTCGCAGAGTAGGGTCGAAAACGAGATTGGTCCATCCAGTGCAGGCTGTAGGGCTTTCTAGATGTTGCTGTATCGCATCGAAGGCCCGGTCATCTCAAGTGATTCCAAAATGTCCGCAACCTCTGAGGTGCAATACTTTTGTTAGGGTTTTATTGAAGTTCTTTTCCTTTTCTTATGATTGTTTCCTTCGCTTGTGTTCTTGCATGTCACCAGACTGGTCATATTGGTGCGCTCTAGTTGTCGTACTCTTTGTCGTACTCTGCGCGCTCACCACGATCCCGCGGGTGCTACAGAGATTCCTTGCGCGCCGTACAGAGTGTGTGGGATTGTCCATGCGTCTTGGTCAACCTATGCTGGCGGCTATGGAATGTTCCCTCAACGTACCCACCAATCGAGCAGGAGTTAGCCGAACGCTGCTGGCTCCTGCTTCTCGCCCTGTCGCTTAGTTTCGAAGGCTTGACGAGAAAGCCGATCGGTACGGCCACGTCAAGGGTGCGTCCAATCTATATTGCCACTATTTCCCATGGAGGCCTCACAGAATGAAAACCGAATCGCTGCACGGCTTGTATTTGGAACAGCTAAGAGACCTATACGACGCGGAACATCAATTGATCGAAGCGCTGCCGAAGATGGCGAAGGCATCCGTCTCGCCAGAATTGCGAAGTGCTTTTGAAGAGCATTGGGAACAAACCAAGGAACACGCTCGTCGGATCGAGACCATCGTTGAAGCGATGGGGGTGAAGGCAAAAGGACAGAAGTGCAAAGCAATGGAGGGGTTAGTAAAGGAGGGTGCTGAAGTTATTAAAGAGGACATGGAAGACGACGTGAAGGACGCCGCTCTTATCGCCGCTGCCCAGCGGGTTGAACACTACGAAATGGCAGGGTACGGTTGCGTGCGAACCTACGCCTCTCTGCTTGGAGATCAAAAGGCGTCGGCAATTCTTGAAAAGACTCTGCAGGAGGAGAAGGAAGCGGACGAGACTCTCGGGGGCATTGCTGAGCAAGTTAATGTGGCAATTCCTCGGGGAACTCAGAATGCAAAGCGGGCCGCCAACATCCCAGGTCGTAGGTCGAAGTCAGCGGCCTGATGCTACAGGAATTTCATCACGAAATTACAGCGTTAGTCGGATCGTCTCCGAATCCGCCGCGGTTTAGCGTGTTAAACGGCAGTCAGATCATCAAACTGGAGGCACTATGCTTTATTGGGCGTTGATGTTCCTGCTGGTTGCGATCATTGCGGCGGTCTTCGGATTCGCCGGAATTGCCGTTGCGACCGCGGGGATAGCGAAACTGCTGTTTTTCATCTTCCTGGTTTTGTTTGTGATTACATTCGCCACGCACCTGACACGCACAGGCGGCAGCCGAATTTAGGATTCTGAAGTCCTGCTTCAGAAATCGAATTCTTAACGACCCGGATCGCGAGGTGGAATCACCCGATCCGGGTTGCCTTTTCAAAGCCCGGTAAAACAGTATCCGCCTCGGTAAATGCTTGGGACTGAGAAAGCGTGCATAAGGGAACGCAATTCCGCAAATACAGAATCCGCCTTATGGGTCTCGTGACGCAACTGATTTATTCGTGAAATCAGCCCCAACGCGAGGGGTCGAAGGCAGGCGTTGGATTGTACCTTCCTCGTTAAAAATCGGCGCTTGCCTTCTTCCCCCAAACTTTGGGATTCGTCGCAGGGCTTTGAGCAGGGCGAAAATCGTAGCTCGTCATAGTTCTGATAAGCTGGTGAGAAGGCCCCAGCGGACCAGTCGGGGGCTTCCTTTCTATCTGGGCGTCACGCCACTAACGGGATACCTCGTTTTGTTCGCCGTTAACCCCACCCCTGAACCGGATTTAGGTATTACAGCGAACATCCCAAAGTCCTACAGGAAACACCCTAGAGCGAACGCAGTATGTTTCGTGATAAGAAATCGTGCAAGGCCGAAGTTCTGCCCGTTTTCTTTTTGCATTTGAGATGGGAAGTGCGCGGATGCGGCCCTTAGCTTGGGTCCAGCAAAGACCTAGGGGATCTCTTTCACCGCCGGAAACGCCTGCTGGCATCGTCAGCCAGATCCGGAGGGACAAAGAAGACGCTGCACAAGACGAGAATGCAAAAGACAGCCTACTCCCCGTTCAATTGAGAGACGACTATGAAGCGAAGTGACCGCAACTCGGCGACCGCGACTTTACGTAGCGAAACCAACACGAGCGTAAAGAACAACGGGCATTCGAATGTCACGGGCGAACCCGCGTCGGCCGACTTCAACGCGATACTCGCGAGCCTCCAAACTATGCGTGACGGGGACTTTTCAGTACGGCTGCCGGGTTCCTGGACGGGCCTCGCGGGAAAAATCGCTGACACATTTAACGAAATTGTCTCCGCCAATCAGCAAATGGCGCAGGAGCTAAAGCGTGTGGGGCAGGTCGTTGGCAAGGAGGGAAGAACTCGCGAACGCACGCGATTTCACGAATCGAGGGGCGCGTGGGGCGAGATGGAAACGTCGGTCAACACGCTGGTCGAGGATTTGCTTCGTCCAACCACGGAAGTTACTCGCGCCATCGCCGCGGTTGCGCAGGGCAACCTGACCCAGACTGTGCGGCTGGACGTAGATGGGAGACCGCTCGAAGGAGAGTTCTTACGTTCCGCAAACATCGTCAACACGATGATTCAGCAACTCGGCGTGTTCACAGCTGAAGTCACCCGCGTTGCTCGCGAAGTCGGTACCGACGGTAAGCTGGGTGGACAGGCGCAGGTGCCGGGAGTGGCCGGTACATGGAAAGACCTGACCGACTCCGTCAACTCCATGGCCAGCAACCTGACCGGGCAGGTGCGCAACATCGCCGAGGTGGCGACCGCCGTGGCCAGCGGCGATCTCTCGCGCAAAATTACGGTAGACGTGCGCGGCGAAATTTTGCAGCTCAAAGAAGCCATCAACACCATGGTGGATCAGTTGCGGTCATTCGCTTCGGAAGTGACGCGCGTGGCCCGCGAGGTGGGTACTGACGGCAAACTCGGCGGTCAGGCCGTTGTGCCTGGTGTGGCCGGCACCTGGAAGGATCTGACCGACTCCGTCAACGCGATGGCCGGAAACCTGACGGCGCAAGTGCGGAACATTGCGGAAGTAACAACGGCGGTGGCCCGCGGCGACTTGTCGCGCAAGATTACCGTGGACGTGAAAGGCGAGATTCTCGAGCTCAAAGACACCATCAACACAATGGTGGATCAGCTCAACGCCTTCGCCGGAGAGGTGACCCGTGTAGCCCGCGAAGTGGGCACGGAAGGCAAGTTAGGCGGGCAGGCTCAGGTGCCCGGAGTAGGCGGCACTTGGAAAGACCTTACCGACAACGTGAACTTCATGGCCAGCAACCTGACCGGGCAGGTGCGAAATATCGCCGAAGTCGCAACGGCCATCGCCAGCGGCGACCTTTCGCGGAAGATCACCGTAGATGTGCGCGGCGAGATTTTGCAGCTCAAGGAAACTTTGAACACCATGGTGGACCAACTGAACCGCTTCGCCGGTGAGGTGACGCGCGTGGCACGCGAAGTGGGCACTGAAGGTCGGCTGGGCGGTCAAGCCAACGTACCGGGCGTGGCTGGCACGTGGAAGGATCTCACCGACTCCGTCAACTCGATGGCCGGGAACCTCACCGGGCAAGTCCGCAACATTGCTGAAGTGACCACCGCCGTGGCTCGTGGTGACTTGTCTCGCAAGATCACAGTCGACGTCAAAGGCGAAATTCTCGAGCTGAAGAACACGATCAACACCATGGTGGACCAACTCAACGCTTTCGCGGGTGAGGTAACTCGCGTAGCCCGCGAAGTCGGCACCGAAGGCAAGCTCGGCGGCCAGGCGCAGGTGCCGGGGGTAGCTGGAACGTGGAAGGATCTCACAGACAACGTGAACTTCATGGCCAGCAACCTGACCGGGCAAGTGCGCAACATCGCCGAAGTGGCGACGGCTGTGGCCCGCGGCGATTTGTCGCGCAAGATCACCGTCGACGTGAAAGGCGAAATTCTCGAACTCAAGGACACCATCAACACCATGGTGGACCAATTGCGGGCATTCGCTTCCGAAGTAACCCGCGTGGCCCGCGAAGTTGGTACTGACGGCAGGCTGGGGGGCCAGGCGCAGGTTCCGGGCGTCGCAGGAACGTGGAAAGATCTCACCGACTCGGTCAACTCGATGGCCAGCAACCTGACAGGGCAGGTGCGCAACATCGCCGAAGTAGCGACCGCTATTGCAAGCGGCAACCTCTCGAAGAAAATTACGGTCAACGTCAGCGGGGAAATCCTTCTGCTCAAGGAAACGATTAACACCATGGTGGACCAACTGAACGCTTTCGCGGGCGAGGTAACTCGCGTAGCCCGCGAAGTTGGTACAGAAGGCCGGTTGGGCGGTCAAGCCAACGTGCCGGGCGTTGCCGGAACGTGGAAGGATCTCACCGACTCCGTCAATTCCATGGCTGGGAACCTCACAGGACAAGTACGCAACATCGCCGAAGTCACTACCGCCGTGGCTCGTGGCGATTTGTCCCGCAAGATCACGGTGGACGTGAAAGGTGAAATTCTCGAACTGAAAAACACGATCAACACCATGGTGGATCAGTTGAATGCTTTCGCGGGCGAGGTAACTCGCGTGGCTCGCGAGGTCGGTACCGACGGCAAACTCGGTGGCCAGGCGCAGGTGCCCGGAGTTGCGGGGACGTGGAAAGATCTTACGGACAACGTAAATTTCATGGCCAGCAATTTGACCGGGCAGGTCCGTAACATTGCCGAGGTAGCCACGGCAATCGCAACCGGGGACCTTTCGAAAAAGATTACCGTGGACGTACGTGGCGAGATTCTCCAACTCAAGGAAACGCTCAACACCATGGTTGAGCAATTGCGTTCTTTCGCAGCCGAAGTAACCCGTGTGGCGCGCGAAGTGGGCAGCGAAGGCCGGCTGGGCGGACAAGCCAACGTGCCCGGTGTCGCCGGCACATGGAAAGATCTCACCGATTCGGTGAACGCGATGGCCGGAAATCTCACGGCCCAGGTGCGCAACATTGCCGAGGTAACAACTGCCGTCGCGCGCGGCGATTTGTCGCGCAAGATCACAGTCGACGTGAAGGGTGAAATTCTCGAGCTGAAGAACACCATCAACACTATGGTCGACCAACTCAACGCCTTCGCAGCTGAGGTGACACGCGTGGCCCGCGAAGTAGGCACTGAAGGCAAGCTGGGAGGTCAGGCGCAGGTTCCGGGAGTGGCCGGCACGTGGAAGGATCTTACCGACAACGTCAACGTAATGGCTGCCAACCTTACCGAGCAGGTGCGCGGCATCGTCAAAGTGGTGACCGCTGTCGCTGACGGCGAACTCACTCAAAAATTGACGGTGAACGCCAAAGGCGAGGTTGCAGCGCTCGCCGAAACCATCAACAACATGACCGACACTTTGGCTACCTTTGCCGACCAGGTGACGACGGTGGCACGCGAAGTCGGAGTCGAAGGTCGTCTGGGCGGTCAGGCCAACGTCCCCGGTGCGGCTGGAACATGGAAAGATCTTACCGGCAACGTGAACCTGCTTGCCGACAACCTTACGAACCAGGTGCGTGCGATTGCGGAAGTCGCGACCGCTGTTACCAAGGGTGACCTGACGCGTTCGATTCAGGTGGAAGCGAGCGGTGAAGTCGCAGAGTTGAAAGACAACATCAACACCATGATCGACAATCTGCGGCTCACGACCGACCGCAACACGGAGCAGGACTGGCTCAAAACGAATCTTGCGCGATTCACCAGTATGTTGCAGGGCCAGCGCGATCTGGCCACGGTCGGTCGGAAACTCCTCTCGGAATTAGCGCCACTGGTAAGCGCCCAGCAAGGTGTGATCTACCAGATGGAAACCGAGGAATCAGCCGGTATGGCACTGCTCTCGGCCTTCGCTGCCGACGGCCAGGATGGTCATCTGCGGCGCGTCAAGGTGGGAGAAGGCCTCATCGGACAATGCGCGGCTGAAAAGAAGCGCATGTTGATTACCGACCTGCCGCAAAATACGGCTCCCATCCGTTCCGGTTTATTCGAGGCGGTTCCGCGAAATGTCATCGTGCTGCCTGTGCTCTTCGAGGATCACGTTAAGGCGGTCATTGAACTCGCATCCCTGAGCAGTTTTACCGCGTCGCATCTCGCGTTCCTCGAACAGCTGACGGCCAGCATCGGTATCGTGCTGAACAGTATTGAGGCGACGATGCAGACCGAAGGCCTTTTGAAGCAATCACAGCAGCTCGCCACCGAGCTACAGACGCAGCAGAGAGAGCTGCAGCAGACCAACGAGCAGCTGGCGCAAAAGGCACAGCAGCTCGCTGAGCAGAACGTAGAAGTGGAACGCAAGAACCAGGAAATTGAACAAGCGCGCGGAGCTTTGGAAGAGAAGGCCAAAGAACTCGCCCTGACGTCCAAGTACAAGTCCGAGTTTCTGGCCAATATGTCTCACGAGTTGCGTACTCCATTGAACAGCATCCTGGTCCTCGGTCAGCAACTCACCGACAATCCCGACGGCAACCTGACGCCGAAGCAAGTCGAGTTTGCCCGCACCATTCATGGCGCGGGAACCGATCTGCTAAATCTGATCAGTGACATTCTGGATTTGTCGAAGATCGAATCCGGCACCGTATCAGTAGAGGCCGAAGAAGTTTTCTTCGCCAGCCTGCTTGATATGGTCGCGCGGCCATTCCGCCACGAGGCGGAGAATCGTCGGCTTGGGTTTGAAGTGCATTCCGATCCGCACCTGTCACGCAGCCTGGTCACCGACTCGAAGCGTCTGCAACAGGTGCTCAAGAATTTGTTGTCCAACGCATTCAAATTCACCGAGCAAGGAGGCGTGCAGTTGACTGTATCGGTTGCGGGGGGCGGCTGGAGCGATGACCATCCGATCCTCAATTCGGCAGCGTCGGTTGTCTCCTTTGAAGTGTCCGATACCGGCATCGGCATTCCGTCGGAGAAGCAACGCATCATCTTTGAGGCATTCCAGCAGGCAGACGCTGGCACCAGCCGCAAATACGGCGGAACAGGCTTGGGGCTCGCCATCAGCCGAGAGCTGGCCAACCTGCTTGGCGGCGAGATTCAATTACGCAGCGCCCCAGGGAAGGGCAGCACCTTCACTCTGTACTTGCCGCAGACCTATGTTGGTCCTTCCGCCACCAGCGTCACTTCGGCCGACCGAAAAAGTCGGTCGACTGCCCCGCCGCTGCAGTTGTCTGCCGTGCGGGCGACGGAAGTCGCGGTCGAGCACGTCGCCGACGACCGCGAGAACCTCCAGCCAGACGATGCAGTGCTGCTGATCGTCGAAGATGATCCGCACTACGCTCGCGTACTGTGCGACCTCTCGCACGATACCGGATTCAAGGTGCTGGTCGCGATGAAAGGCTCGGAAGCCTTGGCATTGGCTCGCGAGTTCCATCCCACAGCCGTGTCACTCGATGTGTTCTTGCCGGACATGCTGGGCTGGACGGTTCTCAACCATCTGAAGCAGGACCCGGCTACTCGCCACATCCCGGTTCAGATGTTAACGCTGGACGAAGACCGACATCACGGCCTGGCCCGTGGGGCCTTCGCTTTCGTGACCAAGCCGACGACACCAGAGGGACTGGGAGCGGCTCTAAACCGCATCAAGGAATACTCGATGCCGCGCCGCAAGCGCCTGTTAGTGGTAGAAGACAATCCTGCGGAGCAGTTCAGTATTCGCGAGCTGTTGGGTTATGACGACATCGATGTCACGGTAGCGGCCAGCGGCAAAGAAGCGCTTGCCACCCTTAACGAGCAGCCGGTCGATTGCGTCGTGCTCGACCTGCGCCTCCCCGATATGTCGGGCTTCGATGTTCTGGAGCGCTTGCGCGACTCTTCATCGCTCAGCGATTTACCGGTCGTGGTATTCACCGGAAAAGAACTGTCATCGGAAGAAGATGCGCGCCTGCATACGCTGGCGCGTAGCGTCGTCGTGAAAGGCGTCGAATCGCCAGAACGCCTGCTCGATGAAACTGCACTCTTCCTGCATCGCGTCGTCGCCGATCTTCCATCCGAGAAGCAGAAGATGCTCGACCGATTGCATCGTTCAGACGACGCTCTGGTGGGGAAGAAAGTGCTAGTCGTGGATGACGACGTGCGAAACATCTTCGCCCTCAGCAGTGTCTTGGAGCGTCGCGGAATGACGGTGTTAACCGCCGGGACGGGACGCGAAGCGATCGCCACTCTCGAATCCACTCCTGACGTGGCGATCGTGCTAATGGACATCATGATGCCGGAGATGGATGGTTACGAGACTATGCAAGTGATCCGTCAGAACGCGTCATTCCGGCGCCTGCCTATCATTGCGCTGACTGCGAAAGCTATGAAAGGCGATCGCGAGAAGTGTCTCGAAGCTGGCGCATCCGAATACCTGGCTAAGCCAGTCAATACGGAGCAGTTGCTCTCTGCACTTCGCATGTGGCTTCACCGATAGTTCTTGTCGTGGCGTGGTAACAGTGGCCGATGGAGGCGCGAAGGAACGATGACTGTAGATGAAAAGGTGAACATCCTCATGGTGGATGATCAGCCATCCAAATTGCTCAGCTACGAGGTCATACTCGCTGAACTTGGGGAGAATCTGATTAAGGCCAGCTCAGGAAAGGAAGCTCTGGAGCATCTTCTTAAAACCGACATCGCCGTTGTGCTGATGGACGTAAGCATGCCGGATTTGGACGGTTTTGAGTTGGCCGATCTTATCCGCCAACATCCCCGATTCCAGAGGACAGCGATTATCTTCATTTCAGCCGTTTACCTGACCGACCTGGACCGGCTTAAAGGATACGAGCGCGGGGCCGTGGACTACATTTCAGTTCCCGTGGTGCCGGAACTCCTGCGCGCCAAGGTCAGCATATTCGCAGAACTGCATCGCAAGGCCCATCAACTGGAAACGCTCAACCACGAACTGGAGCAAAGGGTCACGGAGCGCACCGAAGAATTAGAAAGAAGGGCAGAAGCGCTGCAACAGCTCAACAGTGAACTTGCTCGCAGGAACCAGGAACTCGACGCCATCGTGCGTACCGCTCCAGACATCATTTTTAGTCGACAGGCGGACGGGGCGAGGGACTACATCAGCGACCGATTTTACGAGTACACCGGAGCTCCGCTCGGTTCCGCGAACGGCTTCGGCTGGCTGGACTTTGTACATCCCGACGACCGTGAACGGAGTATGGCCCAGTGGATGAGTTGTGTCCGTTCGGGTGACAACTATGAATCTGAATATCGTATCCTCGGTCGAGATG
>Ga0210402_10002190_pt1 | contig 19245 bp, 16 predicted proteins | sample IncBWC7MmetaG_FD_161055 | JGI IMG/M metagenome (GOLD analysis project Ga0210402, IMG submission 161055) | Forest soil microbial communities from Barre Woods Harvard Forest LTER site, Petersham, Massachusetts, United States - Inc-BW-C-7-M | ecosystem: Environmental > Terrestrial > Soil >... | reverse complement strand
TGGTTCTGATCGACGGCCGAAGCGTCTACACTCCTCTTTTCTCAGGCGTCTACTGGAACGTGCAGGACGTCGTGCTCGAAGACGTGGACCGCATCGAAGTCATTCGCGGTCCCGGGGCCACATTGTGGGGCGCTAACGCCGTCGACGGCGTGATCAACATTATTACGAAATCGGCCAAGGCCACGCAGGGCGGACTGGTATCGGCAGGAGCGGGATCACAGGAAGCCACTGCTGAAACCGTACGGTACGGCTCTAAGGTCAAGGACAACACCTATTATCGCGTGTATGGCAAATACTACGATTGGTACCCCTCAATTGACCCGACAGGCACCACAGCTTCCGACGGGTGGCATGCATTACGCGGGGGCTTCCGTCTCGACTCCAACGCTACGACGAGGGATTCCATCACCGTCCAAGGCGATATCTATCACGATAATTTCGGCGAGACTCTAACAGTTCCTTCGTTAACCTCGCCCACGCTCTGGAGCACCTATCCAAATAATGGCTCCGAAAGCGGCGGCGATTTACTGGGCCGCTGGAATCACTCTTTTTCGCGCTCCTCAACTTCACTCCAGATGTACTATGACCGAACCAACATCGCGGACCCCACGGTTTTCGGGGACCACGAATCCGTCTACGACATCGATTTCCAACATGACATTCATCTTGGCGAATCCCAGGAACTAGTTTGGGGCCTGGGCTATCGTTCAATTCAGGATACGAACGGCTCCAGCTTTACCGTGGCGCTTCTTCCCGACCACAGTAGCTTGAATCAATACAGCGCATTCGTGCAGGACGAGGTGGACCTGCTCGACAATCATATGCACGTTACGGTTGGTTCAAAATTCGAGCACAACCCATTCACGGGCTTCGAATTTGAACCGAACGTCAGAGTTTTGGGAACGCTCACGAATAAGCAATCCGTCTGGGCAGCCGTATCGAGAGCCGTCCGAACACCCGCTCTTACGGAGGAGGGCCTCCAGTTGAACGAAGCGGTTATTCCGCCGGGCGTCCCGCCACTGAATAGCCCCTTGCCGGTGGTTGAGGCGATTTTTGGAAGTCGTCAATTCGGATCAGAAGATCTTCTGGCCTATGAAGTCGGCTATCGCGTGCAAGCGACCAGCTCCTTCTCGCTGGATGTTGCAGCCTTTTACAACAATTACACAAATTTGCGATCCGCTGAGCCCGGCGCACCAATCCTTGTCGGCAGTCCGGTACCGAGTTACGTAGTTCTTCCGTTTGTCGCGAGCAATAAGATGAGCGGAGGAACGTACGGCATCGAACCCTTTGCCGAGTGGAAGATTCTGCCGAGATGGAAGCTCATGGGGTCTTACAGCTTCTTGCGAATGAATATACACAAGAACGCAGACAGTTTGGATCCGACTCCGGACCTCCCGAACGGCGCGAGTCCTCGCCATCAATACTATTTCCGATCTTCTTTGGACCTGCCGAAGCATTTCGAGCAGGATCTGATGCTTCGCTATGTGGATAAGCTTCCGAGCTTGAATATGCCCAGTTACTACTCACTGGATCTTCATATCGGTTGGAAGCCAATATCGCAGATCCAGCTCTCATTCGGCGCGCAGAATTTGCTGAACAGCCAGCACTTGGAATTTATCCCAGAATTCATCAACACGCTGCCTACACAGGTTCGCCGTACCTTTTTCGGAAGTATTGCTTGGACTTTTTAGCCGGGAGTCAGGTGATTTCGCGTGATACCGATTTTCGTGCCACGCGATAAGACCATAATGAGAGTTCTGCGACCAATTATTGCGATCGGAATCTGCCTGAGCCTGGCTCTTGGGGCTAGCGCTCAGGCGCTCGATTCCTCCGATTCGTCGGAATACCTCATCAAGGCCGGCTTTATTTACAATTTCGCGAAACTCGTGGGATGGCCGCAAGCCGCTTTCGCCCAGCCGGATTCACCAATCGTCATCGGAATTTTAGGAACCGACCCCTTCGGCGGAATTATTGATCGCATCCTGGCGGACAAGCAGATTGACGCGCGACACTTCGTTATCAAGCGCCTGAAATGGGGAATGGACCTCAAAGGCTGCGACATCTTGTTTATCGGTTCATCGGAAGCAGCACACCTGGAGGAGGTTCTCCACGCTCTGAAAGGTCAGCCCATCTTGACGATCGGAGAGACACCAGGATTTGCGAGGCGCGGCTGCATCATCAATCTGATTGTCGAAGACAACAAGGTGCGGTTTGAGGTCAACCTGGATGCGGCGAAACAAGCGGACCTGAACATCAGCTCGAGGTTGCTGGCATTGGCACGAATCATCCCGCAAGCAGCAGCCGACGCAAGGTAGCCGGAATGAACCTTCAGAACCTATCCATCAAGGGCAAGCTGATCCTGATCACGATGTTGACGAGCAGCGCAGCTTTGGTCCTTTCCTCCGCCAGCTTCCTCATTTACGACCTCATCTCCTTCCGGCATCTGCTTACGCTTGACCTGATGACCCAGGCGCAGATCATCGGATACAACAGCGCCGCCGCGGTGGCCTTCCGGGACGAAGCTGCCGCCACCGCGACCTTGTCGGCCCTGACGGCAAAAGAAGACATTGTGGCCGCGGTCCTGTACAGCCCTGACGGAACCATCTTTGCGCATTATTTTCCGAATGGCAGCGCACATCCATCCACTCTGCCCGACCGTTCGCAACAGAATGGCTACCGCTTCGAAGGCGGCTATCTGGAAGTGTTTCGGGACGTCACTCTGAATGGCGAACACGTCGGAACCCTATTTTTGCAATCGGACCAGCGGCAGTGGAGCGTGCGGGCCAGACGATATAGTGCCATCGTCGGAATCTTCGTGCTGGTCTCGGGTTTGTTTGCATTGCTGGTCTCGTCCCAGTTGCAAAGGCTGATTTCCAGGCCAATTCTGCACCTGGAAAACGCGATGAGAATGGTTTCCACGAAAAAGAACTATGAGGTTCGCGCCACAAGATTTTATAGCGACGAGATCGGCAGGCTCATCGACGGCTTCAATACCATGCTGTCCGAAATTCAACACCGGGACACGGCTCTTCAGCGCGCCAACGATGAATTGAAAACAAGAACCCGGGAACTCGAAGGCGAAATCATCCACCGTAAGCAAACCCAGGAAGAGCTGCTCAAAGCCAAGCATGCGGCCGAAGATGCCAGCCGTGCGAAAAGCGCATTCCTCGCCAACATGAGCCACGAGCTGCGCACTCCCCTCAACGCCATCATCGGGTATAGCGAGATGCTGGAGGAGGAAACGCGCGATTCGGGTAAGCTCGAAAACCAACAGGACCTGCGGAAGATTCAATCGGCCGGAAAGCACCTTTTGTCGTTGATCAACGATGTGCTTGATCTCTCCAAGATCGAGGCCGGGAAGATGGGCTTGCATCTGGAGACCTTTGACGTATCGCTGATGGTGGAAGAGATGGTGACCACGTTACAGCCGGCGATCGCCAAGAATGCCAACAAAGCGCAGGTTCGCATGGCCGGCGACGTTGGAATGATGCGGGCCGACGCCACCAAAGTACGGCAAATCCTGTTCAACCTGATGAGCAATGCCTGCAAATTCACCGATCACGGAACCATCGCGCTGGACGTAAGTCAAAGTGCCATGGAAGGGCAGGAGTGGATTCGATTCCGGGTCAAGGACACCGGTATTGGTATCAGCGCCAAACAGCAGGAAAAGCTATTTCAGGAGTTCTCTCAGGCTGACGCAACGATCTCGCGCAAATACGGAGGAACCGGCCTAGGGCTCGCGATCAGTCACAGATTTGTGCAGATGATGAAGGGACGCATCGGCGTGGAAAGCCAGCCAGGGCAAGGCTCTACGTTCACTGTGTATCTGCCTGCCCAAGTCACATTGGATGTGGCGGAGACGGCGCAACTCGAGGGGGTCGGCGGGAATGTGGCAGGGTCCACTCAGCATAAGCCGGAAGTCGATACGGTTCTCGTGATTGATGACGATCCGGCCGTCCGCGATCTGATGTCGCGATTCCTGACGAAGTCGGGATTCCGTGCGGTCGCCGCAGCAGATGGCGAGGAAGGCCTGCGGCTCGCTCGCGAAGTAAATCCCTTGGTAATCACGCTGGATGTAATTATGCCGGAATATGACGGTTGGGACGTTCTACGGAAACTCAAGAGCGATCCCAGTCTGGCGCAGATTCCAGTGATTATGGTGACCGTAGTTGATAACCAGGCCATGGGCCTCGATCTGGGCGCCTCCAACTATTTGATCAAGCCTGTTGATCGTGACCGTCTCGCGGTCCTGATCGAAAAGCATCGCTTGGCGCGAACTGCGAGCTTGAACCAAGGCAAGACTGCTTCTCGCCCGGCGGCAAAAAGAGAAGAGCGACAGCCAATCGAAGTGGAAGTCTCCAGGAGAACGTAATGATGCCGAAAATCCTGCTCGTCGAAGATAACGAAATGAACCGAGACATGCTCTCCCGAAGACTACAGCGGAAGGGCTATCGGGTAATCACCGCCCAGGATGGCGAGCAAGGCCATTTGCTGGCACGGTCCGAGAGCCCCGACCTCATTCTGATGGACATCAGTCTTCCGGCAATGGATGGCTGGGAACTAACCCGACGTCTCAAAGCCAGCGAAAGTACGCGACACATCCCAATTATTGTACTGACGGCTCATGCCCTGGTTACAGATCGGGCCAAAGCCTTTGAAGCGGGATGCGACGACTATGACACGAAGCCGATCGAGTTCGATCGCCTGAGCGAAAAAATCGAAAGCCTGCTCGCCGAGAAAAAGCCGTCATGAATTCTCGCCCCAGCCGCCTGCTTATCGTAGACGATAACGAAATGAATCGGGACATGCTGGCCCGCCGGCTAGCCCGAAAAGGGTATGTTATCGGGTTGGCGGACAGCGCAAGGGATTTGCTGCCGCGGGTCAAAGAGGACGGCATTGATCTCCTGCTCCTGGATATCGAAATGCCTGAAGTCAGCGGGCTGGATGCACTGCAATCCCTCCGACAGTCGTATTCTCCTACCGACTTGCCGATTATTATGGTTACGGCAAAAAATCAGAGCGACGACATCGTCAAAGCGCTGGAGATGGGCGCGAACGATTATCTGACCAAGCCGATCGACTTCCCTGTGGCGCTGGCTCGCATCAGCACGCAGCTGTCTCATAAAAATGCGCAAGAAGCCCTGAGAGAGAGCGAGGAGCGATATGCCCTGGCTGCTCGCGGCGCAAATGACGGTCTTTGGGACTGGAATCTTCTGACAGGCGCCGTGTATTTCTCTCCCCGTTGGAAAGCCATGCTCGGTTTTCAGGAGAACGAAATTGAGGACCGCCTGGAGGAATGGCTCGATCGCATCCACGATGCTGACCGGGATCGCGTCAAACAAGAAATTGATGCCCATCAAAAGGGCTTAACGCCGCACTTTGAAAGTGAGCACCGCTTACTGCACAAAGACGGAGGCTTTCGCTGGATGCTCAGCAGGGGACTCGCCGTTCACGACGCAACGGGCAAAACCTTGCGCATGGCGGGATCGCAAACGGATATCACCGAACGAAAGGTCTCCGATCCCTTGACGGGCTTGCCTAATCGGCTTCTATTCATTGACCGCCTGGGACGGCTGATCAGGCATTCGAAACGCCACAAGGACCATCTCTTTGCCGTACTTTTCTTGGATCTGGACGGCTTCAAGATGATCAACGATAGCCTTGGCCACCTGATTGGAGATCAGCTCTTGGTCGGCGTGGCCGCCCGATTGGAGAAGTGTTTGCGTTCGTCTGATACGGTGGCGCGTCTGGGAGAGACATTTACCGTTGCAAGGCTCGGAGGAGACGAATTCACGATTCTTCTCGACGATATCAAAGAACCCGCCGATGCGAATCGCGCAGCGGAGCGGCTCATGAAGGCATTAGCGCCGCCCTTTGTTCTGGCTGGCAAAGAGATATTCACGTCGATCAGTATCGGCATCGCCATGAGCAATACCGCCTACGAGGAGCCAGAAGACCTGCTGCGCGACGCCGATACGGCCATGTACCGCGCCAAGTCGTTGGGCAAAGCACGTTTTGAAGTGTTCGATGCGGATATGCGCGCCAGCGTGATGGCGCGCCTGCAATTAGAGACAGACATGCGCCGCGCATTGGAGCGGCACGAATTTCGGAATGTCTACCAACCCATCGTCGCTCTCGACTCCGGCCGCATTGTGGGGTTCGAGGCTCTCATGCGCTGGCAGCATCCAACCAGGGGAATGATTGGACCGGAAGAATTCATCTTCGTTGCCGAAGAGACCGGATTGATCCGCGACCTCGGCTGGTGGAGCCTGCGCGAGGCCTGCCGGCAAATGAGCACTTGGCGGACTCGTTCCAAAGCCTATCTGGATTTAACTATGAGCGTCAACGTCTCTGCCAAACAGCTTTTGCAGCCTCACCTTGTGGACGAGATGAGCACATTACTGCGCGAAACGGCCCTGCCTCCTGAAGCCCTAAAGCTCGAAATTACTGAGAGCGCCGTCATGGCGGACCCCGCAGCTGCTGCAGAAATGCTGCAGCACATCAAATCTTTGGGGGTCCGGCTGGCGATCGATGATTTCGGGACGGGCTATTCTTCATTGAGCTACCTGCACCGCTTCCCGCTGGATACCTTGAAAATTGACCGGTCTTTTATCAGTGGTGCCGTAGATGGAAGCGAGGGCATGGAAATAGCTCGAACCATTATGCCCATGGCCAAAAATCTTCGCCTGGATGTTGTCGCCGAAGGAGTCGAAACGATTGAACAGGTCGGACTCTTAAGAAGACTGCAGTGCAAATATGCACAAGGATACTATTTTTCGAAACCGCTCGCGCCCGAGGAAGTCCCGCCGCTGTTAGCAGAAGAGCCCAGCTGGGAAATGCAGAAACAATCGAAGTAGAGCCGCAATCCCTTCCGTCAAATCCTGCCGTCAGAATAGGTCTTTGCTTTAGAACTCGCCTCTGCGGCGTTCGAAAATTCCTTTCCGATGATAGACTGACTCCGGAGGCTTACCCACGCCATGGTTGCATGGCTATTGGTTTTGCACGTTTTCGGATTCACGCTTTGGATTTCCGGTCTTCTCATGACCAGTCTCGTTTTGCTTCGCCACGTCGGAGTGGCGGATCCGCAAACACGCTCGAGCCTGGCCGGAATCGAGAAGCTCAGTCTCCGGGCGCTCGCGGATCCCGGCGCCACTCTGGCAATTCTGGCGGGAATCCTGCTCATCATGAGCAATAGTCCCTACTATCTGCACGCACGCTGGCTGCACATCAAGCTTATATTCGTACTCCTCTTAATCGCGCTGCATGTGATCGTCGGAACGAGAAGCAAGGCGTTTTCATCAGGACGGATCACCCTAGACCGCGGATACGTTCGCCTGCTTTCCATCGTGATTGTGTTGGTCTTTATTTCCATCCTTATCGCCACGTTGCCGGGCGAAGTTCTCCTGGCGCACTAAAAAGAATCGCCAAGTTGGCCCGTCAGGCAAGCGCAATTACATCGATCTCAACGCGAACATCTCGGGGCAGCCGCGCGGCCTGTACCGTCGAGCGGGCAGGAAAGTCCTGCCGAAAATACCGCGCGTACGCCTGGTTCATGGACGCAAATTCGTTCATATCGGCCAAAAAGACAGTGGAGCGCACCACTTTTTCGAGAGACGAGCCGGCCGCCTGCAAAATGCCTTTCACATTTTCAAGCACGCGTTCGGTCTGCGCTGTGATGTCCCCCGAAATCAGCTCCTGCGTGCGTGGATCGAGAGCGATTTGACCCGACACGAAAACGAATCCATTCGCGCGGATCGCTTGCGAGTAAGGGCCAATGGCCTTGGGGCCTAAATCGGTAACAATCGCGTCTTTCACGAAACCTCCCGGAGTGTCGTTTTCTTCTCCAAACTGCAAACGTCAATTCGGTCATCGCGTGGCTTGATAGAGTGCACGAAACTCAGCGGGAAGGCCCGGATGATCGAGCCAGGCATGAAACTCACCGGCCAGGTTCCGGCCTGCCTCCGCTTCGACGGCCGAGCGCAATTCAGCGCTGGCGATTTCTTGTCCCGCCATATCGGTCAGAAGGCGACGCAGCGCGCTATGGAATTTTTCTTCCCCGGCGATCTCTTCAAGCGAGAGTAAAAAAAGAGCTCCCTTGTAAGACTTGGCCGTGGCCTCCTGGCGGCTATAGCCTACCGCCGGCCCAAAGCCAGGCTTCTCGTCGTTTGCTGTGCCCAGACTGTCATACGTCTCGATAAGCCGCACGATTTCCTGCTGGCGAGCTGGGGCGCCTCCTCGCCTTTCCGCTGCGTGGAGCGCTGCGAAAAGCGCCATTCCTCTGCCTAAAAGGAGGTCCGCCTCGGGACGTGGACGCAGATGCCAGCCGAACCAGGTGCGTGCGAGTTCATAGTCTGCCATGTCCAAGACGGGACCGCTTGCCAAGCCCAAGGCGATAGCACGATGGTCGAAGAGCACGCCTTCTGGGAACGAGGCGGCGGAAATATTCGGAGTCGCTACGAGAATTGGGGCGAGTTCCGCCGCCGTTTCGACGACATGAATTGGCAAATGACTCCTCGTGATGGAGCCGAACACCTCTTCATATGTGGCATTCGTAGCCGCCAACCGCTGTCCGGCCACCCGCGCCGTCTTTTCATCGAGCGATTCGCGCGTCCAGAAAATAACGGCGCCAGTTTCGGTCTCCACGCGCTGTTCCTGATAACGTCCGGCGACGAGGTAGGGAGGGAACTCCGCTCCGAGCATTTCAAAGCGGTGCCTTACGGACTCTCCGTGGTGCTCGATGCGCTGCTCGCGGCCCACGCCCAATACGCGGAAATCCGCCGGCACAGTGACTTCGAGTTGTTGTGCTTGCGCTCGAAGAGAACCTCGCGCGAATGGACCCAAGGGGGCCTGCCAGGCGGGAAAAACATTCGGATCGGCGAGATAGAAACCGTCGGCAGTAGCAGCCACAACTCCGCGACCTTCCGGCGCAGGCTCAAGATCGTATGCGAAGACAATCTCCCGCCTTTCGCCCTGCGGCCACGGAGGATCAAATGGAATCCGTAAGGAGGGACCTGATTCTTGCGTCACTCTTCGGTCCGCGACAGCCTTTCCGCCAGCAGTCACGCTCACGTTGCTCGTGCCAAAGGACGGACCATTGGGCAAAGCAACGTCGAGGTAAGTCAAACTCCGGTCTCCAATATTTTCGAGTTTATCCGAGACCTGCACGTGGATATGTGTCGGCTCGATTGACGTTGCGGAGACATCGACCGAACGATAGGCTTGATTAAAACCCGGGCCCAAAGCAACAGCGCAGCCGAACAACGATACGGAGAGCAGAATCAGACAAGGTAAGCGCATTCGCGAGAAAGTCCCAGCAGAATTCTAGCGGCAGGCTAGGACCCGGTCAAAGAAGCGAATGCGAGGAAGTCACGTGGAAGCAATGGAGACTAGCTTAGCGGCGGCGCCCTTGCTGGCGCACGAAGCTATGACCGCCGACCGCGTAATTGTGGCGAGCGATGATGTCATCGGCCTGCTTATCAGTAATCCCTCGATCCACTGCGGCAACAAGCTGTGCATTCGATAGACCCGCATCCCGTAATTCGGCCAACCGCGAACCTGCAAGCACAGTTCCGCCTTTCGACCGCTGCCGCGCAACCTCCAGGATGACGTCATCAGACAGTCCCGCCAGCCGCATGGCTGCGGCTTCGCCTGCAAATGGCGTCAACTGATCCAGCCGGACCAGCTGCGTCACGGAATTTTCCTTCATTCCCGCGTCAAGCAGACCGGCAATGGCGTCGCCTTCCGCAAAAACACGCTGCCGCGAGCGTGCGATGCCAACCACTTCTACGCAGCCCTGCTCGGTCATTCCAGCCCTGCCCGCGATCAGAATCTGCCGCACCTCGTCATCGTTCACATGATATTTTTCAAGCTGATCGAGACTCTCCGGATGCATGCCGACGGCGTCGAGCCGGCTCATATTGGTCTGGCGAGCTTTTCCGCAGCCTGCCACTAAAAGCAGGCATGCCGCCAAAGTGAACACGGATGGAGATCGCCCCAGACAAGCCGATGGTGCATGACGTGCGGTCTTCATAAGTTCATTTTAGTTCTGTGCAGACCTGCTCGTGGCGTGTTGTGCCTGGATAGGCAATGCGGCTGGCCTAAAGGACAGGATTCTGAATGAACTGTCCGGAAGGGTAATCGCTAAACCTGATAGACGCGCTCGACACCAAACACACCTGAAATTCGCTTCATATTTCTAAGAATGCGCTCCAATTGGTTGCGGTCGGCGATATCGACGGTGGCTTCCACACGCGCTTGCAAGTTGTCCGGCCGGCTATCGAGCACCTGAATGTTGGCGCCCACGCCACTGATGACGCCGGTGATGTCCGCGAGCAGCCCAGGGCGATCTTTGCCGTGTACCACCAGCGTAACGGGATAGGTCCCTTGCGCTACATCGCTCCATTGCACGTTGATCCGCCGCTCGGATTGATAGAGCAGCTTCTGCACATTCGGGCAAGAGGTGTTATGTACGGCCACTCCTCGGCCCCGCGTGACATAGCCGATGATAGGGTCGCCCGGAATCGGATTGCAGCACTTGGCGCGATAGACCATGAGGTTGTCGTGGCCCAAAACAAGAATGGAGGGATCACGGATGCCGAGCATCCGCTTGACCGACGATACGATCTTTGTAGCGTCCTGCCCGTCCCCTTGGGGCTTTTCCTCGATCGATTGCCCGGTAAGTTTCGCCAGGACCTGCCGGGCAGAGTATTTCCCATATCCGAGGTCTGCGTAGAGATCTTCCAGTTTGTTTCGTCCGCACTCAGAAGCTACGCGGAGCATCTCTTCCTGGGAAATTTTCTTCAAGCTTACGCCGGCTTGGCGCGCTTCGCGTTCGATCAACCGCCGGCCCACTTCCGTAGCTTGCTTACGTTCGTGCAGGTTGATCCATTGCCGGATTTTGGACCGTGCGCGTGAGGTGCGCACAAAACCGAGCCAATCGCGGCTTGGAGCATGCCCTTTTTGCGTCGCGATCTCCACGACATCGCCATTGGAAAGCGGATGGCGCAGCGGCACCATCTGCCCATTTACCTTCGCCCCCACACATTGGTGGCCAACGTCGGTATGAATGCTATACGCGAAGTCGACCGGAGTAGCGCCGCGGGGCAACGTCAGGACTCTACCCTTTGGCGTGAAGATGTAGACCTCTTCAGGATAGAGATCCACTTTGAGCGTGGAAAGAAATTCCGAGGGCTCGCGCATCTCGCGCGCCCATTCGATCAATTGCCGCATCCACACGACGCGTTGGTCGTCGCCATCGGAAACATTGGCGCCATCTTTATATCGCCAGTGGGCCGCCACGCCTTGCTCCGCGATCCGGTGCATTTGATGAGTGCGGATTTGCACTTCGAACGACTGGCCTCCGTGGATGACGGTCGTGTGCAACGACTGATAGAGGTTCGGGCGGGGCATCGCGATGTAATCCTTGAATCGTCCGGGCACCGGTCTCCAAATTTGGTGAACCACTCCGAGCGCGGCGTAGCAATTGCGCACATCCTCGGTGATGATGCGGACGGCCAGCAGATCGTAGACTTGCTCCAAAGTCCCTTTTTGGCGCTGAACTTTCTGATGAATCGAGTAAAGCCGCTTGACGCGGACTTCCAGGGTGGCGCTGATACCATTCTCGGCAAGGTGCTTGCGGATCTCCTCCTCAACCTCGCCGAGGAACTTCTCAAATTCCTTGCCCCTCAGGGCAACGACTTTCTGCAACTCGGCGTAGGCTGAAGGCTCGAGATAAGCGAACGCCAGATCTTCCAGGTCGCCGCGTATCGCGCCCATTCCTAACCTGTGGGCGATGGGTGCATATATGTCGAGGGTCTCCCGGGCAATGCGCTCCTGTTTTTCCGGTGGCAGATAGCCCAACGTTCGCATGTTGTGCAGCCGGTCAGCCAATTTCACCAGCACCACGCGCACATCCGTCACCATTGCCAGCAGCATCTTGCGAACGCTCTCCACCTGGCGAACTTCCGGGGACACCAAGTCCAGCCGGCTGATCTTGGTCACTCCCTCCACCAGTCGGGCTGTATCGGGGCCAAACTCGGCCGCAATGTCTGAGAGCGAGATGCGCGCGTCTTCCACGACGTCATGCAACAGGGCGGCGCAGAGCGTCGTCATATCGAGCCGCAGTTCGGCGAGGATATGGGCTACTTCCAGAGGATGCGAGAGGTAAGGGTCCCCGGATTCGCGCACTTGGGCCTGGTGTTTCTCGGCAGCAAAGGAAAAAGCACGTTCTAGCGGAGCGAGGTCCTCACCAGGGCGATTTTGCCGTACCTGTTCCAGCAATTCGCCAAAGCGCGCCTGCAACCCACGCTCGGCCAATACGGCCTTGCTCGCAGCTACCAGGCGGGGTAGCCGACTGGACCTATCCGTTGTTGCCATGAAAGCCTATTTTAGGGCCTTCCAACGAGACGCGCTACTCCGGGTTACTGGACGACTCCAGATCGGGCAGGCCTAAAGCAAAAAGGGGCGTCCGGAACCCGGACACCCCTTTGAAGACCCAATTCGGTAAGTGCTTAGGACTTCGATTCTTTCTCGGCGATCCTTTGTTTGATTTCCTTTACCTTATCGAGCAAATCGTCAGCCTGCTTTTCGAGCGATGCCCGAGTGGCATTGTCGGACATATCGGCCTTTTGGCGCAACAGCAGGCTTTGGTAGGCAACCGCATCAGCATAGTCGGGTCGCAGCTCCGTGGCCTTCTGAAGCATCATCAAGCCTTCGTCCACAAGCTGCCCGTACTGCTGAGTGAGTTGCTCACGTACTTTGTCGGGCAGTGGATCGGCTTCCTTAATTTGCTTTTTCGGGCTCTGAAGATTGTATGCCTGGCGCGCCTCCGCGTTTCCCCGATAGGCCAGGGTCCAATTGATAACCCCGACCCAGTAATACGGCTCTGGATCACTGGGCGACAACTCAATGTGCTTCAGATGATATTTCTTGGACTCGTTGTATTTATCCGGGTCAAACGGCGTGCCCGCCATGTTGTAAAGGATGGAACCAATACCATCCAGCGCAGAGAGATTTGTCGAATCCACCGAGAGGACATCCTGGAATTCAGTCACTGCTTGCTGGCCGACGCGCACATTCTCATCCGACGGAGCGCCGGGGATGTACTCGGTGGCGTAGGCAGTCGCCAAATACAAGCGTGCATTGAGCAAACTTGGGTCGAGGTCCTTGGCCTGCTTAAAATCCTCGATGCTGGTGTCGTATTGTCCATTCTTAAAGGACGCTACGCCTTTATTCAGCAGATCACGAGCCTTCAGCTTGCTGCATCCGGCGGCGCCAAATAGCGTGACCACCACGGCAACCAAACCGAGCACTCGCGCGACCGTGCTACGACTGTGAATCATCCGTTGTGCGTTCATGACAAGGCTTCCATTCTGCCCTTCTTAGATTCTCCCGAGTTCGAGGGCTTTCCTCGTTTCCCCCCGGTGAAACCTCGCCGCCCTTATTGGCCGGCTTCCAGCTTCGCCGTGATCAAACCTACTTTATCCACGCCCGAATTGCGCATGATGTCGATCGCGCGTGCGACCTGCGCAAAAATGACAGTGTCATCGCCCTTGACGAAGGCAACTTTTTCGGCTCGCAGCTTGAAGATATCGTTCAGGCGAGGCCCCAGCGTGTCCCAGTCAGCATTGTCTTCATTGATTTTCAGCATATTGTTATCGAGGACCTGAACGACGATCGTCTTCGCCTCGATATTCTTCTGGTTTTGCGTATTCGGCGGCGCCGGCTGAGGCACAAGCGCTTCCAGCCCCTTCGGCGTCAACGGTGTAATCACCATAAAAATGATCAGCAACACCAAGAGAATATCGATCAAAGGAACCACGTTCATTGAAGCGATGGAGCCCTTTTTCGCTCCGACATCCATTCCCATCTTCGTTCTCCCTTGCGCTACAGCGTTACCGTTTGCCTAGCCCTGTTTCAATTCCAACCAGCTTTAGGCACCCGGCCGTACTGGCGGCGGTGGCGGAGTGCGTCCCTGTTCGGCCTTATCCGTCAGCAAACCGACGTTATCCACCCCGGCCGAGCGGACCTCATCTACAAGCTTGACGACGTCGCCGTATTTAGCGCGGCCGTCGCTCTTGATGAAGACAGTTTTGTCGGTGCGGTTGGAAATGCGGTCCCGCACCAGCGAAGCGATCTGATCAAGCGCGGTCTTTTGGTTGCCGAGAAAAATAACGCCGTCGCGGGATATGCCCACGATGATCGCGTCATCGCGGTCGGCGTTGGGCATATCCGTCGGATTGGTGACCTTGGCCATCTCCACGCTCATGCCTTTCTGCAACATGGGCGTGACCACCATGAAAATAATCAGCAAGACCAGCATGATGTCGGCCATGGGAATAATATTCGGGGCCGCCATCACCGGAGCTGCTTGAGGCTTGAAATGCGCCATGGCTTACTTCTTTCCGCTCCGCCGGGTGATGAAGTAGTTGATCAACTCCATCGAAGAGTTGTCCATCTCCACGTCGAATGCTTCCACTTTGTTGGTGAAATAGTTGAAAGCCCAAACCGCGGGCACGGCAACAAGCAGGCCCAGGGCCGTGGTCACCAGCGCTTCAGAAATTCCGCCGGCCACAGCCGAAAGCCCGGTCGCCTTTTCCGCTTCGATGCCTTTAAACGCGTTAATAATGCCGACCACCGTGCCGAACAATCCGACGAATGGAGCCGTCGAACCGATGGTGGCCAACCCGCTGAGCCCTCGCTTCATATCCGCGTGCACAATGGCGATGGAGCGATCCAGCCCGCGCTTGGCCGCTTCGACGACTTCAGCTTCCGAAACCTGTGCGGAAGCCGACTGAAATTCCGATAGCCCCGTTGCCACCACCTTCGCGATGTGGCTCTTCTTATTGCGCTCCGCGATGGAGATAGCCTCGTCCAGCTTGCCTTCCCGGAGAGCTCCGGCCACCTGCTGCACAAATACGCGCGACTGCTTGCGGGCCGCGCTGTACATCAGCGCACGGTCAATCATCACGCCGAGCGACCACGCAGACAGAATAAACAGGATGAAAACGACCGCCTTCGCGACCAGGCTCATACTGCCCCACATGGACCGCAAATCCCACGTGCCGGCTTGCAACGCCAGCAGGTTTACTGCAGATAAAGCTACGTTCGCAACCATACGGTTTGCTCCTTTTTCATTCGCACAATTTCGACCGGGGTCTTACGACGAGCCGACCTCAGCCGGATACTTTTAGGGGCTACTTCAATTCGCCACCAAACAACTAGCCGCCAAGGACAAACGTAACGGTGATAGTGGTATCCACTTCCACGGCCTCACCGTTCAATTGGGTCGGCTGATACCGCCAATTCTTGACGGCGTCCAATGCGGACTGAACCAGAAGCGGGTGCCCTGAAATTACCTGTAATTCACCGACACGGCCATCCTTATCGATGATGGCGTGGAGAACAACGTTGCCCTGAATGCGCGCCTGCCGCGCCAGTGGCGGATAGACGGGCTGCGGTTGCGCTAGAAGCTTCGCAGCCACGACCTGCCCGCCGAGCTTAATTCGCTGCTGCTGCTTCGGAGGAGGAGGAGGCGCCGCTATTGCGGGCCCCGCGCCGAGTCCACCGAGCAATCCTTGATCTACTCCGCCAAGTACGCCGCTACCGGTTACAGGCGCTTCCGGTGGTAATTCAGCTTCCTTAAAGACCGCGACCTCTTTTGGAATCGCACGCGGCTGCATCAGCTTTCCTTGCTGGATCAGCCGGGCCACAGGCTTTATGACCTTAGGAGCTTCCGCCGGTGGAGGTGGCGGAGGCGGTGGAGGCGGTGGTGCAATCAACAGCGTCGCCATCATCGCCTTCGGCAAAGCCTGCGTATAAATCAAAGGGATCAAAACCAGCACGAGCAGCACGAGTACTTGAACAGCCGTCGAGAGAATAACTGCCCATCCTGTGTTCGTCTTCTTCCTCGCCACGCTCGATTCAACAAGTTCGTCAAACATGTTACCTCCTGCCGGCTGGGGCCAAGCGCCCCTGCGCCTCTCCCGTTCGAGTTTTCGAACCGGATGTTGCCCCGGAAACAGGCACTGCGCCTTGACCTCTCCACTGGTTCCAGGCGACCACCAACGGAGCAGCAATGCCGAAACTTGAATATGTTCCTACCAAAATTCCAACGACCAGCGCAAATGAAAAACTGCGGAGCACCTGACCGCCCATCAGGAAAAGTACCAGAACTGTCATGAATGTAAGTCCACTAGTTAATATCGTTCGTGACAGCGTCTGGTTGATGGAACGATTCACAATCGTCTTGAATGGCTCACGGCGCATCAGCCGCAAATTCTCGCGGATCCGGTCAAAGATGACGATGGTGTCATTCATCGAATAGCCCACAAGCGTAAGAAGCGCCGCAATCACAGTTAACGAAATCTCAAAATGTAATAGCGAAAACAATCCCAAAGTAATGAGCACATCATGGAAGACTGCTAAAACGGCGGCGGCACCGTACACCAATTCGAACCGAAGTGCAATATAAACCAGCATCCCCGCCAAGGCGTAGAGGGTGACGAAGACTGCCTGGCGCCGCAAATCAGCACCCACCTTCGGCCCAACGATCTCCACGTTCACCACAGCAAACGGGCCCGTATAGAAAGCATCACTAAGAGTGGAAATAACCACCGGCGTCGCGCCGGCCTGCCGAAGATCATCGAGATTCGCGACCACCCCACGAGCTTGCTTGTCACGGTAATCGGTCAGCTGCTTCGCCAATTGCTGATAACGCGCAGCGCCCGCGGCGCCCGCGGAGAGCGGATCTTTCCGCGTCAGAATATCAGCGACCGTCTCCGGCGAAGCTTCATTAAAGTCTTGCTTCCCCGCTTCTCCCGAACCCATGGTTGCGTGCAGCGCATTCAGGATTTCGGCCTTGCCCGCGTCGAGTGCTTCGTTGCCCTGTCCCCGCTGCGGCAAATAGATCACCACTTCATTCGCATTCGGAGTGGCAATATCGGAGATCTGCTGGATCACGCTCTCACCCAGGCCCTGCTGGACAAGCCCTTGACGCAATTTGTCGACTGGGGGCGTGCTGGCGAATCGTACATAGACGAGAGTGCCGCCTTTGAAATCGATGCCGTAATCCAGAGTGCCTTTGTGAATCCATGACGCGGCGCCAACGATAAGCAGCGTCAAGGATAGGGCCACGAAGTACTTCGTCTTGCCCATCCAGTCGAAGTTAACGTCGTGACGAAAAAAATCCATCCCGAATTGGTCCCTTCAATTAGACACCGCATGGGGCAACTTAGTGCCCGAAAACGGCTTTAGATACTTAGGGCCGCCTGGCGCTGCATCTTCGCCAGGTGCCAATCAAAGATCACGCGAGATACGTAAACCGCTGTAAATAGGTTCGCAATCAAGCCGATGGTCAGGGTCACGGCAAACCCCCTCACCGGCCCCGTCCCGAATACAAAGAGGAAAACGGCTGAAACCACCGTGGTTACGTGCGTATCGATGATCGTCAAAAACGCCCGCTTGAAGCCCATGTCCACGGCCGAGGCCGGCGCCTTCCCGGCGCGCAACTCTTCTCTAATGCGTTCGAAGATCAGCACATTTGAATCCACGCCCATACCGATCGTCAGAATCACCCCCGCAATTCCGGGCAGCGTCAGCACCGCGCCAAAGTACGCCAGCGCAGCCATCAGGATGACGAGGTTAAGCAGTAGCGCGACAACCGCGTTCACGCCGGAGAGTCGGTAATAGAAAACCATAAAGATGAGCACGACCATCAGGCTGATGACTGAAGCCTGCACTCCATGGCGAATCGAATCGGCGCCGAGCGACGGTCCCACGGTGCGCTCCTCTAGATAGCGGATCGATGCGGGAAGTGCTCCAGCCCGCAGCACCAGCGCCAAATCGTTGGACTCTTGCTGGCCGAATCGCCCGGTAATTCGTCCCGAATCTTCAATGCGGCTTTGAATCACGGGCGCCGACACAACCTTGCGATCCAAAACGATAGCCATGGGCCGCCCGACGTTCTGCTCAGTGAAAGGACCGAACCGGCGCGCGGCATCGGTCGAAAGCGTGAAGTTCACTTCGTAAGATCCGGGATTATCCGTGCTGGGCGTGGCCACTGCATTGCGTAAATCGCGGCCTGTGATGATCGGCGAGCGATCCACCAGATACCAGCTTCCTTGCCCCGTGGCATCGGTCGTCTTGGATGGCAGCAGTTCCGTTCCCGGCGGCAAAATGCCTCCATGCGCACCGAGGGCCGCCGCCTCGGACGGATACGGATTCGGATCCTCTACCCTGCGCAACTCGAGCTGTCCCCCGGCCTGAATAACCGACTTCGCGCGGTTCGGATCGCCTTCGCCAGGCAGTTCCACGATAATTTCGTTGTCGCCCTGCCCGTATGGTGCGACCACAGGCTCCGTCAAGCCGAGCGCATCGATCCGGCGCCGGATGGTGTCTTCGGATTGCGCCATGGTCTGCGCCTGGATAGCCGCAACCGTCGATGGCTTAAGCGTGAGCAGATAGCCGGATTGCTCGCCGGGAGCCGGCGCGAGATCCCATTCGGGGAAACTAGAACCGACCAGGTCGCGGAACGTCGCCGTCGCATCAGGAGCGAGATTGTGTACCAGAATCTGCGTGTCGCTCACCTTGCGGAGATCGTCGTAGCGGATGTTCTTATCGCGAAGTTGAGTGCTCAGGTGATCGATGGTTTGGTCGGTTTGCAGGCCGACTGCCTCATTCACCTGCACCTGCAAAATCAGGTGGGTGCCGCCCTGCAGGTCTAAACCAAGCTTGATTCGCCTGGAGAAATTATCGCGAACCTGCGCCAGCGAAGTGGGAACCGTGGGCAATCCCACCAATCCAAAAAGGCACAACAAAACGACCAGCGTAATAAAGATGACTTTCCATTTGAGATTGGATTCCATTGGTTCTTTTCATTCGCGCGAGAGCTCCTGGAGCTCCGCGGTCGCGCTCCCTGATTTATGCTTCCTTGTCTTCCATCTGAACCCCGGATACCGCCGAGCGCGCCACTTTCACCTTCACTTGGTCGGCGATACGCAGCTGTACGGCATCGCCGTCCAGCGCCACAATCGTTCCGTAGAGCCCTCCGCTCGTGATCACCTTATCTCCGGTTTTGAGGGCGCCCAACATAGCCTGGGTTTTCTTCTGCCGCCGCTGCGCGGGAAGAATCAGCAATACGTAGAAAATCACCATGATGATCGCCAGAGGTAAAAAAGCGATCAGGCCGTTTCCTGGACTTTGGGCAGCGAAGAGGATTGCTGACGCTACGCCCCTGAACATCATTGC
>Ga0210402_10002189_pt1 | contig 19247 bp, 18 predicted proteins | sample IncBWC7MmetaG_FD_161055 | JGI IMG/M metagenome (GOLD analysis project Ga0210402, IMG submission 161055) | Forest soil microbial communities from Barre Woods Harvard Forest LTER site, Petersham, Massachusetts, United States - Inc-BW-C-7-M | ecosystem: Environmental > Terrestrial > Soil >... | reverse complement strand
GGCAACGAGCAGCTGGATGGCATGGATCGGTTGGTTGCGTACGGCGGCCGTGGCGTTGTCCTGAGCGGAACAGAGGGTCAGGCTCAATCGACAGCGAAGGGTTCGTTGACAGGAGTAAGAGCAATTGCTGAGGTCGTGGGCAAAGGAGGCAGAACGTTGAGGAAGGGCCTGAATGGGGCCGTAAGTGAAAGTAAATGTTGACGTTACATACAGTATCAAGCAACTTGACAACGATACACTCAACCTGTATACTGGCTCCCGTTTGACGTTCCCTTGGGCTGGCTTCGACGCAAGGCCAACGATGATTTTCGTCCGGTCAGTGCAGCCTCTTTGGGCATCTATACGGATGGCCGGGCAATCCCCGGACGGGCGCAAACACAAGAGATTCGACAAGGTTAGGGAAGGAGCAAGGAAGCGATGAGCAAGATTATTGGAATTGACCTGGGCACAACCAACTCGGTGGTGGCCGTGATGCAAGGCGGCGAGCCGGTGGTGATTCCCAACCAGGAAGGCACGCGCACCACGCCTTCCGTCGTAGCTATCACCAAGTCCGGCGAACGGCTGGTCGGGCAGGTGGCCAAGCGCCAGGCAGTGACGAACCCGGAAAACACGGTCTATTCGATCAAGCGTTTCATGGGCCGCCGCTATGACGAAGTGAGCGAAGAGATGAAGCGCGTGCCCTACAAAGTGGTGAAGGGCGATCATGACGACGCGCGCGTGGAGGTTGCCGGCAAGGTGTACAGCCCGCCGGAGATTTCCGCGATGATCCTGACGAAATTGAAGACTGCGGCGGAAGATTTCCTCGGTGAAAAAGTGACCAAGGCGGTCATCACTGTTCCGGCGTACTTCAACGACTCGCAACGACAAGCAACCAAGCAGGCCGGCGAGATCGCGGGCCTGGAAGTAGTCCGCATCATCAATGAGCCGACGGCGGCGGCGCTGGCGTATGGCCTCGAAAAAAAGAGCGACGAAACCATCGCCGTGTACGACCTCGGCGGCGGCACGTTCGATATTTCGGTGCTGGAAGTCGGCAGCGGCGTGGTGGAAGTGAAGTCCACCAACGGCGACACCCACCTGGGCGGCGACGACGTCGACCAGAAGATCGTCGACTGGCTGATTGACGAATTCAAGAAAGAGCACGGCATCGACCTGGGCAAGGACAAGATGGCGCTGCAGCGGCTGAAGGAGGCGGCGGAAAAGGCCAAGATCGAGCTCTCGCAAATGATGGAGACGGAGATCAATCTCCCCTTTATCACCGCAGGGGCGAGCGGCCCGATCCACATGCAGCAGAAGTTGACGCGCATGCGCCTGGAACAGCTGATCAGCGATCTGCTGGAGCGCTCGATGAAACCGGTGAAGCTTGCTCTTGAAGACGCGAAGATGTCGCCGAACGACATCCAAGAAGTGGTGCTAGTCGGCGGCTCGACTCGCATCCCGAAGGTGCAGCAACTGGTCAGCACGTTCTTTGGCGGCAAAGAGCTGCACAAAGGCGTGAACCCGGACGAAGTCGTCGCCGTTGGCGCGGCCATTCAGGGCGCAGTGCTCGGCGGAGAAGTGAAGGACATCCTGTTGCTCGACGTGACCCCGCTTTCGCTGGGCGTTGAAACACTGGGCGGCGTGATGACCGTGCAGATTCCGCGCAACACCACCATTCCGACGCGCAAGGTGGAAACTTATTCGACAGCATCGGACAACCAGCCTGGCGTGGAAATCCACGTCATGCAGGGCGAGCGGAAGTTCGCGAAGGACAACCGGTCGCTCGGGACGTTCAAGCTGGACGGTATTCCGCCGGCTCCGCGCGGGACGCCGCAGATCGAGGTCACGTTTGACATCGATGCGAACGGCATCCTGAACGTGAGCGCGAAGGATAAGGCCACGAACAAGGAACAGAAGATCACCATCACTGCTTCCACCGGATTGACGAAGGAAGAAGCCGAGAAGATGCGGGTCGAGGCCGAATCGCACGCGGAAGAAGACCGCAAGCGGATGGAAGAAGTGGAAGCGCGGAACCGTCTGGACGGCATCGTGTACCAGGCCGAAAAGACGATTCGCGACAACCGCGACAAGCTGAATGACGCCGACGTGAAGCAGGCCGAGGAAGCCATTGAAGATGCGAAGAAGGCCGTCAACGAAGGCGGTGTGGCGCGCTTGCGTTCCGCAGCCGAGAACGTGGAGAAGACGCTGCACAAGATGGCGGAAGAGCTGTACAAGAAGGCGCAAGCATCGGGCGCGGAGCAAGCCGGAGCCGCGGGTGCTGGTGCGGGCGCCGGGTCCGCTTCAAGCGGCGGTGGCGCACAGGGCAGTCAAAAGCCCGGCGACGTGATCGACGCCGAGTATGTGGACGTGGACGACAGCAAGAAGCCGAACTAAAAAAGTAATCAGTAAGCAGCGATCAGAAATCAGGAAGCGACCCTTTGATAGGATGGCTTCCCGGTGAAATGAAGATGAACAAATTTGGGTCCAGCGCGCGGCAACTTGATGCGACGGGTGTTGGACCCATTTTTATGATGGAAAGGGCAGCCTGATCGAAAGATCTGCCGCTACACTATTCAGAATGGCGACGAGCGCTAAACACGATTATTACGAACTGCTGGGGGTCGAACGCAAGGCGACGACGAAGGATATTCGCACGGCGTTTCGAAAGCTTGCGCGCAAATACCATCCCGACCTGAATCCGGGCGACAAGTCCGCCGAGGAAAAATTCAAGCAGCTGCAGGAAGCCTACGACGTTCTTTCCGACACAAAGAAACGGCAGATGTACGATCAGTACGGCTTTTATAGCGACAATGCGCCTCCTTCTGGCTATGGCGGTGGGGCTGACGCTGGCGATTCCAACGTGAATTTTGATTTTGGCGGATTCGATTTCGGGGGCGGTAGCGGGGCCGGCGGAGCGGGCACCGGGGGAAGTTTCCGAGACCTCTTCAGCCAGTTTTTTGGCGGCGGGCGCGGCGTTGCGACAGAACCGGAGCACGAACCTGGCGGCGACCTGGAATATCAGATTGAAATTGATTTCTGGGATGCGGTGCGCGGAGCGGTGAAGAAGCTGCAGATTACGCGGCTGGATAGTTGCGAAGTGTGCCACGGGACGGGTGCGGTGGGGACTCCGCAGACTTGCTCGACTTGCAACGGCACGGGGCAGGTTCAGCAAGCCGCGGGAAAGATGCGCTTCAATGTTCCGTGCAGTCGCTGCGGCAGCACCGGCAAACTGCGTACGGCTTGCAAGAATTGCGGCGGCGAAGGCCGCGTGCGACGTACCGAAACGATTGACGTGCGGATTCCCGCGGGCGTAGCCAGTGGCGGACGTGTGCGCGTGCCCGGAAAAGGCAATACCGGAACGGTGGGCGCGCCTGCGGGCGATTTGTATTTACGCGTGGTGGTGCGGCCGCATGAATATTTCGAACGGCGCGGCAATGACTTGTACACCAAGGTGCCAGTGACTGTGCCGGAAGCTTCGCTTGGCGCGAAAGTGGAAGTGCCGACGATTGATGGCCGCTCGCTGGTGCGCATTCCTCCCGGCACGAATAGCGGCAAGACGCTGCGGCTGAAAGAAAAAGGCGTGCCGAGCGCGCGCAATGGCGAGCGCGGTGACCAGTACGTGGAAATTCAGGTGGTGGTGCCGGAGCCGACCGATGAGCGCGTGCGCAAAGCGATGAAGGAGCTGGAAGAGATTGCCCCTGCCGATCCGCGCAAGGACTTATTTGCAAAGGCTGGAGTGTAAGAAGGAAAATTTCTTACTCTTTAGTTGTAAGTTTTTAGTTTTAAGTAAAGCTTGCGGCGATGTTCCGGCTTAGAACTTATTACTTAAAACTTATGACTTGAACCTGAGGGATCGCCCATGCCACCGAAAACTCGAAAACGCGCCAAAGCCGGGTACATGATCAGCGCTGTTGCGGAAATTTATAAGCTGCATCCGCAGACGCTGCGGTTGTACGAGCGCGTGGGATTGCTGAAGCCTTCGCGGTCGCAGGGCAACACACGGCTTTACACGGATTCGGACCTGGAGCGGCTGGACGTGATATTGACGTTGGCGCGAGATATGGGAGTGAACCTGGCGGGCATCGAGATCATTTTGAATATGCGCGAGAAGATGATCGAGATGGAGCGGCAGATGAGCGAGTTTGCGCATGTGGTGCAGCAGGAGTTGTCTCGCATCGCCGCGCAGCCGGATGAGCGGACGCCGAAGCATGCGATTGTGAGGATGGGGCCGAGGGTGGTGAAGACGTGAGCGGAGGAGTCGCCAGTCGCCAGTGAGGAGTCGATGAATTCGCGACGCGTCGTGCGGGATAGCAGATAACAGCGAACAGGAATCGTCGGAAGGCCCTGAGCGAATCGGGGGTTTTGCTTTTTTGTGCACAGATTTCCGCAGGAGAGACGCATTGTGAGCCGCGGCGAGGGGACGTATGATGCCCGTACGGAGTGCGGTAGCTCTGCTCCCACTTTTGAGGTTGCAACCGAACCAAAGAATTAAGATTTGGGAGTCTCCACTTAACCATAAAAGCGGTGGCAGAGCCACCGCACTCCAAAGGAAGAACATGGCCAGGGAAGATTGCGCGCTGTGCAAGGGAACGGGTTGGAAGCTGGTGCCGCGAAAAGACGGCGCAGCGGGCCAGATCGCCGTGGCTTGCGAATGCGGCATGGAGGCGCGCGCCGAAAAGGTGATGGAGCGGGCGCGTGTGCCGAAGCGCTACGAGCACTGCGATTTCGAAAGCTACGCGACCGACCTTGCCGATGGCAAAACGTGGACCGCGCAGCATGAGCAGGCGTTGAAGCAGGCAAAGATGCTTACCCAGGCGTTTGTGCGCGATTACCCCGCCACCGAAAAAGGGTTGCTGCTCATCGGGCCGTCAGGAGTGGGCAAGACGCATCTGGCGGTCGCCGCGCTAAAGGAATTGATTCGCCGCGGACATAACGGGCTTTTCTGCGATTACCGCGAACTGCTGAAGGAGATTCAAGCCAGCTACAACCCCGCGAGTGAATCCACGGAAATGGGCGTGCTTGAGCCGGTCCGTACCGCGGAAATTCTGGTGCTCGATGATCTGGGCGCCAGCAAACCTTCTGCTTGGGTGCTCGACATCATCGGCCTGGCGCTGAACGCACGCTATAACGAGAAGCGGATGACGATCCTTACTACAAATTATTTCGAGGAGACCGCGACGCCCGAGCCTGCCCCGCGTCTGCCGGGCGGTCAGCGCGTGGTGGTGAAAGAAGACACCATCGCGGATCGCATCGGCGCTCGCATGCGCTCGCGCCTCTACGAAATGTGCCGGACGATAGCTCTCGACGCGCCGGATTTTCGTAGAGAAGCGAGGCAAGTGGGACGTGCACTAGCGTGAGCACTTGCTCGCCGCAAGACAAGCTGAATGCGCGGCTAAAGATTCCGCAACCTAGCTGGCCGCGGAATTGCTAACTTTTCGGAGCAAATACACGAACGGAATGCCGCGGAGAAGGAGAGCACCGGCCGCAGGCTCCGGCGTCACTACAGTCAACTGCGACGGATGGCCGTAGTCATATTTTGTCGAACTGAAAATGTCTGTCCTACCTGAATTCTCCAGGGTGATGTCCACGGATTGTAACCGCTGCATGTATGCAGCGAACGATTGTCAACGGGATTCACAGTTAGGGAGTCAGCTCGGAGAGAACCTGGAGCAATCGCCAGATTCAGCGGAAGCGCGAGAAGTAAATAAAAGAAGAATTTGCAGTTCACAATTTCTTCCTGAGGCTCGTGCTCGATTTTGGGGTGTTATAGAGTCATAATCCCAAAAGGCAAGTAAATTCTAGGGAACAATCAGAGTGTTTTTGGAAGTGCCTAGAGATTCCCGGCGGAAAAATGAATCTCCATGCCGAAGCGAACTGTCTGACTGCCAGTCTGACTGCCTGATTGACAGGGGGTTTAGGCGGCGAGTATTCTTTTAAGGCTGTGGCGCTCCCCGCGACGTTTGCAGCATCTCAGTAGATAGCGACCGAGTTACTTCGAGCAGGAGCACTTCCTCTCTGCCCCGTTGTAACCCCTCCTTGCAATTACCCCGGTTGGGATTCGGCAAGGATTGACTCGACAAAAAACAGGGATAGAAATCCCGGAGGCGATTGAACATGTTTTCTGACCACGATAACCCTGTATCTTCCGCAGCAACCGCAGCAGCTCAGGAAAGCGAAACTCCCCAAAACGCGGAAACCACGCCGGCAGCCGAAGCCGCCGCTACACCTGCGCCGGTGCAGGCCGTGAAACCTGAAGAGGCCCACGCCCACGCCGAAGCGCAGGCGCAGACCGCCGCGGTTGACGCCGAAGCCGCCGCTGCCGCCGAAGAAGCCGCCAGCGCGGAGGAGATGAGCAAGCTCATCGACCAGTACGGCGAGCCGCAGGAAACCGCGTCGCAAAACGAAATTATTGAAGTGAAGGTGGTCGCGTACACTGAACACGGCGTGGTGGTGGACCTCGGCGGAAAGACCGAGGGCCTGATTCCCGCCTCCGAATTCACGGAAACGGAAGTTCCCCGCCCGGACCCGAACGTCACCATCGAAGTGCAGCGCACCGGCGAGACGAAGGACAGCTTTGTCATAGTCTCCTATCAGAAGGTGCTGCGCCGCCGCACCTGGGAAAAGCTGGACGCACAATTCAAAGCCAAGGAAACGCTGACCGCGAAAGTGGTGGACCGCATCAAGGGCGGCCTGGTGGTGGACATCGGCGTTCGCGCGTTTCTTCCCGGCTCGCAGTATGACCTGCGTCCGACGTCGAATCTCGACGGCTTGCTCGGCCAGGAAGTGCAAGTTCGCATCACTAAGCTGAACCGCCGCCGCGGCAACGTGGTGGTCAGCCGCCGCGCGCTGCTGGAAGAAGAGCTGCACGCCAAGCGCGCCGAGCTGATGGAAAAGCTGAGCGAAGGGCAAACGGTGCACGGCACGGTGAAGAACGTGACTGAATACGGCGCGTTCGTGGATCTGGGCGGCATTGACGGCCTGCTGCACCTCACCGACATGAGCTGGGGCCGCGTGCGGCACCCGAGCGACGTGGTGAAGCCGGAGCAGGAGCTCGACGTCATCATCCTGAAGTTCGACAAGAGCAAGCAGCGCGTTTCGCTGGGCCTGAAACAGCTCCACAAGGATCCATGGGTGGATGCGGGCGATCGCTACGGGGCGGGCGGAAAGTATCACGGCAAGGTTGTGGGCGTGGTGGACTATGGCGTATTCGTCGAGCTCGAACAGGGCGTCGAAGGCCTGGTGCACGTCACGGAAATGTCTTGGTCGAAGAAGCCCACCCATCCATCGAAGCTGGCGAAGGTCGGCGATGAAGTGGACGTAATTGTGCTGGACATCAAGCCGAGCGACCGCCGCGTTTCGCTGGGAATCAAGCAGGCGCAACCCGATCCCTGGCTGCTGGTGGCGGAGAAGTATCCCGTCGGCACGGTCGTGACCGGCAAGGTGCGCAACATTGCCGAGTTCGGTGCGTTCATCGAAATCGAAGAGGGTTTCGACGGCCTTGTGCACGTCGGCGACGTCAGCTGGACCGGCCGCGTGAAGAACCCGCACGAGGTCTTCAAGAAGGGTGAGCCGGTCACCGCGAAGGTGCTGCGCATTGATCCCGAGAACCGCCGCGTGTCGTTGGGCATGAAGCAGGTGAACGACATCTGGGGCGACTGGTTCAAACAGCACAAGGTGGGCGACATCGTGCGCGGCAAGGTTTCGCGCATTGCCACGTTCGGTGCGTTCGTGGAGTTTGGCGAAAACATCGAAGGGCTCTGCCACAACACTGAAATCGAGGAGCGCAAGCGCCGCGATGAAGGCGTCGGCAATTTCCGCCCGTCCACCGGACCGCTGAAGAGCGCCGGCCCGCTGGAGCCCGGCAAGGAATACGATTTCAAGATTATCAAGATCAGCTCGGAGACGCGGCGCATCGGATTGAGTTACCGCGCGGCCGTGCGGCAGATCGAGCGCAAGGAGATCGAACAGTACAAGTCGTCGAAGTCTTCGGCGACGGCCACGATCGGCGATGCCATGAAGCAGAAACTTGCTTCACGGTAGCGCCGGGAACATTTTCTCCGCCCAGCCGGTTCATCAGATAAATTCATTTACCTGCGGGTCATTTTAATGATAGGAAGAGGGACATCCGGGGAAGGGATGTTCCTCTAAGTCGCCTCGCCCCAAAGAGTTGTGCGGCACGAGAGGTTCCCGATTCAAGAGGCATAGACCGATGACAAAGCAACCGACGCTCACGAAGGCCGATTTGATCGAGGAAGTGCTCCGGGTGACCGAGCTTCCGCGGAAAGAGTCGGAGACGATCGTGGAAACGATTTTCGAGAGCATTATTGACGCCCTGCAGAAGGGCGACAAAATCGAAATTCGCGGGTTTGGCAGCTTTCGCACCCGGCAGCGCCGCGGCCGCATCGGACGCAATCCGAAGACCGGAGAGAAAGTGGATGTACCGGCGAAGAAGATTCCGTTCTTTAAGCCCAGCAAGGAATTGAAGGATTTTGTGAACACGTCGGCTACCGCGGCGCAGAGCGAAGCTGCGCCGTCGTGAAGTGCCTGGTGAATTGACTCGTGACTGGTGAAACGCGACGCTCTTTCCAGTCACCAGGCACTAATCACCAGTCACACCGCTCCAGACACCCTGACTCGTAATCTTACGTACATTCGATCAAACCCTGCTCCAATTGGCGGTGCCCCCGATGGACTATCTCTGGACTCCCTGGCGTTACCAGTACATGGCGGAAGCGGCTGCCGGCCAGCAGCCGGAATGCATCTTCTGCGACGCGGTGAAGCGCAACCAGGACGCCGAGACGCTGATCGTGCATCGCGCGAAGAAATCTTTCGTTATTCTCAACCGTTTTCCATACACCTCCGGCCACGTCATGATCGTTCCTTATGCGCATGTGGCGGAGCTTAAGTTGTGCGAACCGGGAACGCTTGCCGAAATGATGGAACTGGCGCAGCGCGTGGAAAAGATCTTCAGCGCAAGCTATAAGCCGGATGGCATGAACCTGGGTATGAATCTCGGACGCGCAGCGGGCGCCGGCGTTGCCGGGCACCTGCACCTGCACATGCTGCCGCGCTGGATCGGTGATTCAAATTTCATGACCGTGACCGGCGAGACCCGCGTGCATCCTGAAGAATTGAAAACCACCTACGAGCGCCTGAACCGTGCGCTTACCGAATAATCTCGCCTGGATGGTGAAATGGGTTTCGAGTTATATCTTCAGTGCTTCGGAAAAACAGAGGGCCTTGGCCTTTCGAGAGAAGCGATTCGAGGACTTTTCCCTGTGGACGAAGCCAGCAGCGAACCGGACTATTGGAGATTGCGCTACGATGATCTGAACAGTTGCGACATCGGCGTGAATCCTTTAGGGATTGATGCTACCAAGCTGGCTAGCCTTTATGTGGACCGGCCATGTAGAGATCTTCGACTGTGGGACGCGCTGTTCGCCATTCTGAATATGGGCGGTGTCGTATTGTTTTTTCCTGGAGGGCCGTTAATCATTGCGCAGGGGAGATCTTCAGCCGGCTTGCCTGAAGAAATGAAGGAATCATTGGGCGCGCCCGTCCAGGTTGATTCCGGCGAAGCGATCCGGAAGATCGTCGAAGCATAAGTGGCATTGAGGGAGAACGGACTTGAATCTGGAACTTAGCGAAGAGCAGAAATTGCTGCAGAAGAGCGTGCGGGAATTCGCGGAATCCGAAGTGCGGCCGCTGGCGAAAGAGAACGATGAAACCGGGCACTTCCCGAAGGAGCTCTTTCGCAAAGCGGCGGAACTTGGGCTTACGGGCGTTGCGTTTCTCGAAGCCGATGGTGGGGCGGGCTTCGACCACATCGCCTACACCATTGTCATCGAGGAAATTTCACGCTGCTGCGCCTCTACGGGTGTGATTCTCAGCGTGCAGAATTCTCTCTTCTGCGATCCGATTCACCGTTACGGCACCGACGCGCAGAAGAAGAAATTCCTGCTTCCTTTCACGCGGGGGGAAAAAATCGGTTGCTACGCCCTGACCGAACCCCAGGCCGGCTCGAATGCTGCGGCGCTGCAAACGAAGGCCGTCAAAACGGGCGAAACCTACGTGATCAACGGCACCAAAGCGTGGATCACCAACGGCGGCGTGGCCGATGCGGCGATCGTCTACACGAACACCGATCCAGCGATGGGCGAAAAAGGAATCACCGCAATCGTGGTGGAAAAAGGCACGCCCGGATTCAAAGTCGGCAAGGAAGAAAAGAAACTGGGCATCAACGCGACCGCTTGCAGCGAGCTTGTTTTCACCGATTGCGTTGTGCCCGTGGGCAACCGCATCGGCAACGAAGGTGAAGGCTACAAGGTGGCGCTATCGACGCTGGATGGCGGACGGATCGGCATCGCGTCGCAGGCGGTCGGTATCGCGCAGGGAGCCTTTGAGGCAGCGCTGAAGTGGTCGCAGGAGCGCATGGCGTTTGGGCATCCGATCGCCCAGTTTCAGGCGATTCAATTCATGCTGGCGGATATGGCCACGGAAATTGATGCGGCGCGGTTGCTGGTGCGCAAGGCGGCATGGAAGCAGGACTCCGGCGGACGTTTCAGCCAGGAAGCCGCGACTGCAAAATTATTCGCGAGTGAAATGTGCACGCGGGTGGCGCATAAAGCGATTCAGATTCACGGCGGCTACGGTTACAGCAAGGAATATCCCGTTGAGCGCGCTTATCGTGATGCGCGCATCACGGAAATTTATGAGGGCACCAGCGAGATTCAGCGACTGGTGATTGCGGGTTGGCTGCTGAAAGCGTAGCGAAAACCCTCTGGCGATTTAGCTGTGAAACTTGTAGGGGCGGAGCTTGCTCCGCCCGCCCCTAGTGACGAAGAGGGTTACTCGCCAGGACAATCGAAGAGCGGGCCGGGCAAGCCCGGCCTCTAGAAACCTTCTGGGGACAAGGCGGCGTGAGAAAACGCTCCGTAGTATCCTGACGAGGTGCTGGAACTCGACGCTGAGCTCGAATTCAATCCTGAGGACGATGAGGAATTTTTCTTCCTGCTGCCGGAGCGGCCGGCGGTTTGCCTGATCGAGGGGCGTGAGGAAAAGGCTGAGCCGCACCTGATTCGCACGGCCAACTTGCGACGCCGGCTCCAGCGATTGCTCGGTCCACTTGATCCGTCAAGCAAGCGGTTGAACCTGAGGGAGTTTGCGCGGCTGGTGCGTTACCGCGTCACCAACTCGGCGCTCGAACAGTCTCTCACTTATTATCAAATCGCGCGGCAGCGGTTTCCGAAGCGCTACCGCGACCTGATGCGGCTGCGGCCTTCTCCGGTACTGAAAATCAACCTGAAGAACGCTTACCCGCGGTGCTATGTCACGCGCCACATTGCGGTGAACGATCAGGGTGTGCCGACCGGGGGAATTTATTATGGTCCATTTGCTTCGCGCCGCGCCGCGCAGGTGTATGCCGACAGCGTGCTGGATTTTTTTAAAGTGCGCCGCTGCCAGATCAAGATTCGCCGCGATCCTACGTTTCCCGGATGCCTGTATTCGGAAATGAAAATGTGCCTGGCGCCGTGTTTTGCTGGCTGCAGCAAGGAAGAGTACGACGTGGAAGTGAACCGCCTGGTGGGTTTTTTGGAAACGGGCGGCAGTTCGCTGCGGGCAACTTTCGAGCAGGAACGGGAACGGGCTAGCGAGGAACTCGATTTCGAGCGAGCGGCAGCGATTCACAAGAAGCTGGAAAAATTGGATGATGCGCTTCGCGCCGGACCGGAAGTGGCGCGTCGTGTCCAGGACCTTGATGCTGTGATTCTGCAGCGGATGGCCGAGGAACACACTATCGGGATCTTTGGGCTGCGCCGAGGCCGGTTGGCGGCGCCCTTTGCGCTGCGATTTGGAGATACAAGCCAGCCGCGTTCCGCGGAAGAAGCTGTGCGCGATTATCTGGAAGCTATGATGAGCGCGGCGCCTGTTGCAGCGACTCCCCGTCAATCCGCCACGGAGCTCGGCGAACATTTGCGCCTTGTGGCTCGCTGGTTTTACAGCAATCCGCGCGAAGGCGAAATTTTCTTCCGCGACAAGGATTGGCCGTACCGACGGATTTTGCGGGCGTGTTCGCGCCTGCTGGCTCCGCCGAAAGAAGAAGCCAACGAATTGAGCAAATAGAGGGACAATTGGAACGCAAAGAGAAAGCTTCTGACAGAGTGCGCAGAGAAGGAGCGCAGAGCTCACAGAGAAGAGAGGGAATCACGATGAGCCAGGGTGCAACGCCGGAAGGCACAGAGCGGTACGCGCAAAAATTCAAGGAGATCGCCGCCGAAGGACATTTTCGAAAGTCACAGGGGCTGAGCGTGTCTTCGCTCGGCGTCGGCACGTATCTCGGCCAGCCGACGGATAGCATCGATGCGAGTTACGCGGCTGCGCTGGTTGAAGCAGGACTCGCGGGCTTAAACGTATTTGACACGGCGATCAACTACCGGTTTCAGCGCAGCGAACGCAATGTTGGCACAGCGCTCAAAGTTCTGACTAACAAGGGCCTGGCGCGCGACGAATTCGTAGTGTGCACCAAAGCCGGTTATCTGACGCCCGACGGCGCGATGCCCGCCGATGCCAATCGCTATTTTTTTGACGAATATATCCAGCGCGGCGTGTTCACGGCAAAGGAAGTGGCCGCAGGCTGCCATTGCATGGCCACTCGCTTCCTGGAAAACCAACTGAACCGCAGCCTGAAAAATCTGGGCGTCAGTTGCATTGACGTCTACTATTTGCACAATCCAGAAACGCAACTGGGCGAAGTTCCGCGGCCGGAATTTCTAAATCGCGTGCGCCAGGCGTTTGAATTCCTGGAATCGGCCGTGACCGCGGGCAAAATTAAATTTTACGGGGTGGCTACCTGGAACGGGTTCCGCCAGGAAGCGAAGGCGGCGGATTCCCTTTTCTTGAGTGAGTTGGAAAAAATCGCGAAGGAGATTGCCGGAGATTCGCATCACTTCCGCTTCGTGCAGCTGCCGTACAATCTGGCGATGACGGAAGCACTTACGTTGGGCAATCAAACCGTTGACGGGCTAACGCGGACGATGATGGAGGCGGCAGGCGATCTGGGCATCACACTGGTGGCGAGTGCTTCGCTGCTGCAAGGCCAACTTTCGCAGAACTTGCCGGCGTTTGTGGCGGAAGCGCTCGGATTACACAGCGACCTCGAACGGGCGCTCCAGTTTGCGCGCTCTTCACCGGGGATTACGACGGCGCTGGTGGGAATGTCGCGTGCCGCGCACGTGGAGGCGAATGCAAAGCTCGTCGGTGTGAAACCGGCGGGCATCGATGAGTTCAGCAAACTGTTCGAGCGCGGCGAGTCGGCTTAACTCACCAATCGCGCCACACTGTCATCCTGAAGCTATCCGATAAGCATAGCTGAAGGATCGCAACGGCAGAATTTTGCATGGACTATTAGTTGAGGTCCTTCCGCGCGCAAACTCCGCGCCCCTGATATTGCTGTTCTCAAGCATTCCTGCCGGTAGGAACGCCTGCGGTAGAGCCGGATTAGCGGGATTAGAGCGCGGGATGGCGTTCGGTCAGCCAGGCGGTAATGGCGGCGTTGAACTCGTCCAAATGCCCCGCGAAAAAGTGGTCGGCATCTTCCACGATGACCAGTTGGTTTCCTCCCGGGAGCGCCGCGACAACTTCCTCCACTTTATTTCTTGCGCCGAATTGATCGTTGGCGCCGTGAAGGAAAAGTTTCGGTTTCGGACAATCCGCGAGAAAAGAAAAGTCGCTGCTGTTCACCGGGATGCCGAGGCCGATCAGTTCGCTCACGCGCGCGTCGCGGCAACCGACACGAAGTCCCACGAGACTTCCAAAGCTGAAGCCTGCCAGCAGCAGCGGGATGCCCGGAAATTGTGCGGCGAGATAGTCGAGCGCCGCCTGCACATCGCCTTCTTCGCCGCGTCCTTTGTCATGCTCGCCGGCGCTTAAACCCGCGCCACGAAAATTGAAGCGAAGCACCGGGATGCCCAGGACGTCGAGCGTTTTGGCTGCGTTATAAACCACCTTGTTGTGCATGGTCCCGCCAAACAGCGGGTGCGGATGGCAAATCACGGCTGCCAGCGAAGGCGAATCCGGACTGACCGGGGTCCAAAGAATCGCCTCCAGGCGGCCAGCGGGGCCTTCCAGAAAGAGGTTTTGGGAATCGTGAACGGTCGGCATTTGAGAATGAGTCAACCAAAGTGTACCCGAGATGAAACTTTCCGACGAATCAGGGATAGTCCTAGTTCTATACCGCCCACTACGCGATGTGCTCGTACTAGTGCTAAATTGTGGCACTTTGACATTGCAGTTTGCTGTTTCCGATGCTAATTTCGCCTCGTCCGGCAATCCAGGGGGCCGAATGAGCGATCTTTCCGACCGGCGCGAAGCCCGGCGTTTCGCTATGAATTTGCCAGTCCGCGTGATTGTGAACGATGCGAATGGCCCGGAACTCAAAGCCAACACGCGCGACGTCAGCTATCGCGGCCTGTATTTTGTCGCTGAGGCGCCGTTTGAAAAGGGCAACGAGATTGATTTTATCCTGACGCTTCCGGCGCAGATAATTTCCGCGGGCGATGTGAACATTCGCTGCCACGGCCATGTGGTGCGCGTCGAGACCAACGAGCAGGGCCGAACCGGCATCGCCGCCAAAATCGAAAAATACGAATTCATTCCCGCGCGCGCCTCCGCCGCGTAGTTTCCCGTTTGCCAGTTTTTTAAATCCGCTGCTGACGAGCCCGATGATTGAGAATTGGCTCAAGTCGCGCCTCCTGATAATGCACCTAGACATAGACTGTCCGCCGAATTATTTCCCAGGCTGTCTAATAGAGGACTGCGTGTCGTTTCTACAGTCTTCATACTGAAGCCCTGGATTCTGAAATGTGTCGCGAGTCGGCGGTTTGCAGATTCCCGATTTCTGTGCGGCTAGTTGCTCGATTAACGGAGGGAAATCCCATGCAGAAAACTGCGAACAACCCGATTAAGAATCGCGAGAAGTTGAAAAACAAGAGGAAGTTGCTGTTCAATTTCTACTTGAAGAACCCCATGTACACTCGGCTGGCATTGGAGATCAAGACGCTGGACGATCAACTCGCCGATTCGACCCAACTTTTGGCGCGAAAGTGAGCGAGACGGAACACGTTCGAGGCGTTTTCTTTAGAACCCGCGCTCAAATCTGTGACGATCGGGCCGGCTAATCCACTTTTGTGCTCTCGAATCCCCTGTCCGGTGGTGGCACTTTTGCCTTTTAGGAACACTCAGTCGTATCCTGAAATCAATGGACCGAAATTCCTGATTGCCTTTCCTCCCCAACTTTCCAGGCCAAAACCGCCCAGCCCGGAATCTCCGAATGTGATTCGCCGCACCTTTTGTGCGTAGAATAGGCTTAGCGTATTCTACGGCTGGGCGATGGAAGCCCGTGGGGGGCGTTATGTATCACTACAACCCGAAAATTGCATTGGAAGAATTGCAGGAAGAGGCGGTGTTGCCGCATCCCGTGAAGCTGCGCGACATGATCTTGCGCAACCAACTGGGGCCGCAGGATGCCCAACTGCTGAACCACGACTTCCAGGAATATCTGACGCGCTTCGGCGAATTGCAGAAAATCGCCGGCGGCATCCTGGAGAGGCTGGCGGACGGGCAGCGGAAGACTGCCTGACGGCGCCGCTTGATGAGCACTTCCCTTCTCCTGAACCGGAAGCCTCGCGTCCTGATTCTTTCCGCTTCCTCTGGTGCAGGCCACGTGCGAGCCGCGCAGGCGCTCGAAAAAGCGTTTCGCGCGGAGGGCAGTTGCGAGGTGGAACACATTGACGCGCTTCGGCACGTGAGCAAACTTTTCCAGCGCATCTACGACAAAGCCTACATCCGGATGGTGCGCCGCGCGCCGGACCTGATGGGCCTGCTGTACGAGCAGACCGACAAGCCCTGGCGGCACCCGCGCGAACGACTGGCGATGGACCGCCTGAACACCCAGCCGATGATTCGCCTGTTGAAGAAGATCCAGCCGGACCTGTGCGTAGCCACGCATTTTCTGCCCGCGGAAATCCTGGCGTGGCTGATCGCGAAAAAGAAATTGCAGGCGCGCCACGCCATCGTGGTGACGGATTACGATGTCCACGCCCTGTGGCTGTGCCGCACCGTGGACCGCTACTACGTGGCGATGCAAGAGTCGCTCGAATACCTGGCCAACATCGGCGTGCCCAGAGAGAAGCTGCACGTCACGGGGATTCCCATCGATCCGCTATTCGAAAAATCTGTCAACGTCTCCGACGCGCGAAAAAAGCTGGGGCTGACGGCTGGCGAACCGGTTTTGCTTTTGTCCGCGGGAGGCTATGGCATCGGGCCGCTGGAGCAGCTTGTGAAAGATCTGCTGGCGATGCAGCGGCCGTGGCAAATAGTGGCCATCGCGGGGAAATCGGAGCCGTTGAAGAAACGGCTCGACGCGATCAGCAAAGGCGCCGGGAGAACGCCGTCCGGCCGGACGCGCCTAATCCCCGTGGGGTTCACAACCGAGATGGATCAATACATGGCCGCCGCGGACCTGCTGATCGGCAAGGCCGGTGGTTTGACCACTTCGGAAGCTCTGGCGCGTGAACTGCCGATGGCCCTTGTCGAGCCGATTCCCGGCCAGGAAGAGCGCAACGCCGATCATCTGCTGGAAGCGGGCGCCGCGATCCGCTGCAACAATCTTCCCGCAGCGGCGTGGAAAATCGCGACGCTTTTCGAACAGCCGGAAAAGCTCCGCGCTATGAAACAGGCTGCGCGGGCCATGGCCCATCCTGACGCCGCGCGCGTGATCGCGCAGGATGCGCTGAGGCTGTTACACTAGAATTCCGAATTGACAGGGAAATCGCGAATCGAGCCGACACTTCGAGCTTATGAAACGCAACACACTGCTGATTGATGCAGACGACACGCTGTGGGAAAACAATGTTTTCTTCGAAAAGCTCATCGAGGATTTCATCACCCTTGTGGAGCCTTGCGGCTACAGCCGCGCCTACATCCGGCACATCCTGAATGAAACGGAACGCAAGAACATCCGGCAGTATGGCTACGGTGTGCGCAGTTTTGGCCGTTCTCTGGAAGAAACGTACCTGAAGTTGGCCGACCAGATGGCCAAGCGGGAGACCCTGGCGCAGATTCACGTGCGCGTCGTTGAACTGGAACGCACGCCGCCGAAAATTCTCGATGGCGTGCCGGAGACGCTGGCGTACCTGACCGCGCGCCACCGGTTGATCCTGTTCACGAAAGGCGAGCCTGCCGAACAAGCCGCAAAAGTAGAGCGATCGGGTCTGCAAGGTTTTTTCGAAGCCATCGAAATCGTCGGCGAAAAAGACGCCAAGACTTACCAGGTGCTGGTGAACAAGCACAAAATCGTGAAGACCCAGGGCTGGATGATCGGCAACAGCCCGCGCAGCGACATCAATCCGGCGATGCAAGCGGGCCTGAATGCCGTCTACATTCCGCATGTCAACACATGGCAACTGGAACATGAACCCGTCCTGGCCGGGACGGGAAAGCTGGTGATACTGCCGGCGTTCCGCGAATTGCGCAACCACTTTTGATGTAACTTTTCCGGAACCTGATGAATCCCTACTGCAGGACAAATCCAAAATGACACATGAAAACAATTGGCCGAAAGTTGCGGTTGTCGGCGCCGGCGCGGTCGGCGGTTATTTCGGCGGCCTGCTGGCGCGTTCCGGCGTGCCGGTGACGATGATCGGGCGCCCCGCGTTTGTGGAAGCGGTGCGGAAAACGGGCCTGTTTCTGGACACGAAGCAGTTTCAGGAGACGGTGCATCCCGCGACGTCCACGGAACTCTCCGTCACGGTCGGCGCGGATTACGTGCTGTTCTGCGTGAAGACGACGGACACCGCCTCGGTCTCGAAGGATCTAGCCAAATATATTTCGCCTTCCACGGTTGTGCTGAGCCTGCAGAATGGCGTGAACAACGCTGAAGAGATTCGCAAGGCTTCCGGCATCGAGGCGATCTCGACGGTCGTCTACGTCGCCGCATCGGCGCCCTCGCCCGGGACCGTGCAGCATCTCGGCCGCGGGGATCTGGTGATTGGGCCTCATTCTTCCAAAGTCGCCAAGACGGATGAATTCTTTTCGCGCGCCAAACTTCCCTGCCGCGTTTCGGACAATATCGAAGGCGAGTTGTGGACCAAGCTGGTGTGGAATTGCGCGCTGAACGCCGTCTCCGGTCTAGGTCGCGTGACGTATGGTGAAATCATTGCGAGTGAAGACGCGAAGCGCGTGGTGGAAGCGGTGGTGTATGAAGTGCTGGCCGTGGCGAAGAAAAAAGGGATTCATCCGCCGGGACTGGAAGACCCAAAGGCAGCGATTGCTGGCGCCTTCCTGATTGGCCAGCAGATGAGCGGTACGCGCTCTTCCACGGCGCAGGACATGGCGCGCGGGAAGCGGACCGAGATCGATTCGCTCAACGGCTACATCGCGCGGCTTGGCGCGGAATTGGGCGTCCCGGTGCCGGTGAATCACACGTTGTACACGCTGGTGAAATTGCAGGAAGCGAATTTCTCAAGCCCGCATTAAGCCCCAGACCGATCTAGGGCCGCCTCAGAAGGCGGCCGCTACAAAATCCGGATTGTTTGCGGATCGCCATTACTGGCGGGCCGGGGCGTGGAATGGAATGTGCACGATGGCTTCCAGGTCGACCGGTTGGCCTTCGCGCGTGGCCGGCTCGAATTTCCACTCTTTAAAGGCGTCTATTGCGTTGGCATTCAGGCGCTCATCAATGCCGCGCACCAGTTGAATGCTGTCCACGGTTCCGTTCTGCCGGATCACACCGTATAGAATTACTTCTCCTTCTATCCGCTCTTCCACCATAGTAGACGGATACTTCGGGTCGACCTTGTGCACGGGCACGGGCGCGGCTACGTTTCCCGCGTGGCTGGCGGCGCCGGAAAGATGCAGCTCTGAAAAATGGATGATCCAGCTGCCGGTGGCGCTGTTGAAATTCGGCATGTTGACGTTCATCGAATAAACGCGCCGCCGGGAGAAAATTTGTTCCGGGGCCGAGCCTGGCGGCAGAAGGGCAAAATTTGGAGGGCCCGTGCGCACCGAATCGTCTTCAACGGCCGCGTTCGGGTCGAGGCGTTTGATATAGGCTTGGGGTTTCGCCATGCTGAACTTACCGACGCCGCCAAGCCCGGAGACACCGGCATTGGGTTTTGGATTTCCGCCGCTGATGGTGATGCCGGTCGCGTTGGCCCCGCCTGCGCTGTTGCTAGCGGCCTCGGTAGTCCCCCCGGTCGAAGCGGAAGCCACGG
>Ga0210402_10002188_pt1 | contig 19249 bp, 7 predicted proteins | sample IncBWC7MmetaG_FD_161055 | JGI IMG/M metagenome (GOLD analysis project Ga0210402, IMG submission 161055) | Forest soil microbial communities from Barre Woods Harvard Forest LTER site, Petersham, Massachusetts, United States - Inc-BW-C-7-M | ecosystem: Environmental > Terrestrial > Soil >... | reverse complement strand
GCTTACCTCAGTTTGAGCGAACTTCTATCCAACTTTTAAGCTAACACAGGTGTTGGATGCACAAGAAATGTGAGGAGATTTGTAGCAAGTGCTTTGAAGCGGTTTCAGAATTTGGAAGAACAAGTCCGGATATATGGTTTTCAGGATAAGAACCAGGGAGGTCAGTCGACAATTGGCAGAATGTCCGCATTGAAAAATATGGACTTAATCTGACTCGTATGATGTTCGAAGTGTACCAAGGGATGGACATACTATTGCTTGAATCTTGGCAGGACTGTGGTGGTCCTACGCAAGACTACTCTGGGAAAGCTAAGAAAATGGGGGTTCCATGAGGAATCGTGTGTACGGGTGTGCGTCTCAGGTTGCACTGCTCAAGGTGATCGCCGGGTTATTCCTGGCATTCAGCTTGAGCTTGCTTGTGGTCTCAAATATACAGGCCGATGATGTTTACGCGAAGATTAGGGGCACAGTTGTAGATGCGGCAGGCGGCGCGGTAGCTGGCGTCGAAGTGGTGGCGGCGAATACGCAGACGGGCATCAAGAAGGTAACTAAGACCGGCACAAACGGCGAGTACGAATTCATTCAGTTGGCGGCACCTGGAAACTACGAGGTCACCGTCCAGCGCTCCGGTTTCCGGACTTTCCGAGCGGCGAACATACACCTCGATGTGGCACAGATTTATGTGCAGGACATCCACCTGGAATTGGGAACCGTTTCCGAGACGGTCACCGTCGAAGCGAACCAGGCTCAGGTCGAGCTGTCGAGTATGCAGCTCACTTCCAATCTAAACGTGCGGAGTCTTGTGGACTTGCCTCTGATCGGGCGCAACGTGATTACCCTGCAACAGACGTTGCCCGGGGTGGTAACTCCGGATACGCGCTTTGGAACCAACTATTCGACAAACGGCAGCCAGGCGCAGCAGAACAGTTACCTGGTGAACGGAACGGATCACAACGACCTGCCGTTGAACTCGCCGCTGCCGCAGCCCATCCCAGACAGCCTGGACGAAGTCAAGATGGTGACCAACACTATCAACCCGGAATACGGCCGCAATTCTGGCGCAATTATTAACGCGGTCACCAAGTCCGGGACCAACAGTTTTCACGGATCCGCTTTCGAATTCTTCCGTGACACCTCTCTCAATACCCACAATTACTTTCAGCTGCATCCCTCGGTCTTCCACCAAAATCAAGTCGGTGGCACGATCGGCGGCCCAGTTGTGAAGAATAAATTCTTCTTATTCTTTGGTTATCAGTGGACGCAGGCGCGACAGCCGGATGCTAACTTTAACGGGCAATTTCCCACTGTTTTCAGCACCGCGCAGTTGGGTGGGGACTGGAGTGCGTCAACGCTTAGCTCCAAGCCAATTCCGTTTGCGGCTGGTATTCAGGGGCCGGGCGGCAATTGTCCGAAGGGCATGGCTTGGAACGCATGCTTTGTCGGTGGGGCGGTTCCGACCTCAGATTACAATTCGTTGTCTACGTCGCTAGTATCGCAGTTCGTCCCAGCAGCAAACACGGGTAGTGGGGCGTTTTCGTTTAACCCTGTGGCGCAGACCAAGGCAAATCAGTTCCTTGGGCGCGCGGACTATACACCCAGCGACAAGAACTCGATTTGGTTCTACGGTTTTGCCAACGACAGCTCTTCGATCAACACGCTGCCATTTTCGGGTGCAACGCTGCCTGGTTTCGGTGATAACAGCACGCCATTCACAAAACAGTTTACCGCTGCGTGGAATCACGTCTTCAGGCCCGACGTGCTGAACGAACTCCGTTTTGGGTACTCGCGCCTTAACTTCAAGACGGGGCAGCCAAACAATGTCCGCCAACCTGCGGATGTTGGGTTCCCAAACATCTTGCCGCAACTCAGCTCGGGGGCAGACTACCCGCAAATCAATATAAATGGCTACTTCGTCCTCGGAGGCACTAACAACGGTCCCCAGCCGCGTATCGACCAGACCTACGAAATAACGGATAACTTCAGCTGGGTCAAGGGAAAGCATAGCTTTAAGTTTGGCTACGATGGCCGCAAATTCGAAGTATTTAACCCATTTGCAGCCAACAACGATGGGTTGTTTTCTTTCGACACCGCGGGCCTTTACTCGACCGGGGATCCAGGGTTGGACTTTTTGCTGGGTGTTCCCAACAACTATACCCAGGGATCAGGGGCGATCATCAAAGCCTATGCGTACGAAAACTATTTCTACGGCCAAGATCAATGGCACGTTAAGCAAAACCTGACGATAACCTTGGGCGCGGGATATCAGGTCGACACTCCGGTTGCAGAGTATCAGAACAACGGGCTGTCGCGCGTCTGCTTCCAGCCTACCGTTCAATCGAAGGTATTCCCCACCGCTCCCATCGGCTACACGTTGCCTGGCGATCCCGGCTGCAACAAGTACGGAGGCCCCACAACCAAATACAACCACATCGGGCCTCGAGCCGGGTTTGCTTATTCCCCGAATTGGGGAAAATTGTCCGGGGGCCCAGGCAAGATGTCAATCCGCGGCGGCTTCGGGCTCTATTTCAACCGCGGGGAAGAAGAATTGAACTTACAAGACCTGAGTATCGCTCCGTTCGGCTTGACCAGCGCAGGCGTAACGGATGCCTCGACCGCGGGGAACTCGTATGTTCCCTCATTCCCAAATCCGTTTCAGGACATTGCGAGCGGGTTTTCCATCAACAACAAGTTCCCGTATGTTCCACCTGCGCCGGGAGCAACAAACATCGACTTCACACAGTTCGAACCATTTGGGTTTAACCTGAGCGTGAATTCGAAGGATTTGACGAATCCGTACTCTATGAATTACAACCTGACGGTTGAGCGCGAATTGCCTGGCAACACGATTCTGAGAGTCGGATATGTTGGTTCCCAGGGTCGCAAGCTAATTACGTCTTACACATTTAACCCCACGACGCCAGCGGGCGTTTCGCTGTGCCTTGCTGATCCCGCTTGCGTGGCCACCGGCGGTATCACCCTGCCCGTGGATCATCCGGACTACTATAAGTATCCGGGGAACATCTGGGGCAACGCGGGATGGCAGACTAACGGGGGGCACTCCAGCTACAACTCCCTGCAAGTCACGGTGGAAAAACATTCCAGCCACGGACTGCAGTTCAATAGCTCCTACACCTACTCGCACTCTCTGGACGTGAGTTCGAGCTTTGAAGATACGGCATTCCAAGCCTCCGGCGGTGTTGATCCTTACGGGAACTTCGGTCGTGACTATGGAAGCTCGGCCTTTGATGCCCGGCATCGCTGGGTAACAGCGTTGATCTATGACATTCCGGCTCCCAGGGTTTCCTCGGAGATACTGAGTCGGGTGGTGAAGGGCTGGCAGGTAAGCGGCATCTCTAGCTGGCAATCCGGATTTCCCATCCACTTTCAGGACAGCAACACTTTATCGCTGACTTGTTCTGGCAACTACTCTTACTATGGTTGCCCGGATCGACCGGATCTGGTGTCCGCTCCGACGATCATGGATCCGCATGCGACCGCGAAGCATTTCTACTTCAATCCATCCGCCTTCACGGATAACGCGGTTGGAACTCTTGGGACTGTCGGCAGAGGCTACCTTACGGGTCCCACGTACTCAAACGTGGACTTCTCCTTGCAGAAGAACACCACGATTACCGAAGGAAAGACCATTCAACTGCGCGGTGAATTTTACAATCTCTTCAACCACACCAATTTCGCAAATCCGACGGCTGACGTTGCCAGCGGACGCTTCGGGCAAGTTCGTGGTATCAGAAATTTCTCGAACTCCCGGCTCATTCAGTTGGGCGCGAAATTTGTGTTCTAGCTGCAGAAGTCGCAAATCTAATTCCTAAACCGAAGAGGTCGACCGCAAGGTTGGCCTCTTTTTCATTGAAACTCGAAGTGATTCCCACAACATGCGTCTTCCACAACCGGCGAAAGCGGGAGATGCGAAGTCTTCGCAAAACATCCGAAATTGCGGAGGGAATACAAATTAATGTAGACGATTTAGATTAGGGAGCTTATGTGTAGACTGCAGAAAGTCGTAACACACTGGAAATGTGACAGTTGGTATGGAAACCGAAATTGAAAAGAAGGTATGATTGGAAAACTGATTGCACCTATCTTCAAACAGCACTTTGGGTTGACGGTGATTTTTCCTCGAGTGGGGATAGTCTCCGCACAATCGAAATTCTTCCAAACCATTGAGTTGGCAGTTCGGTAACGAGCTGAAGATGATTCCGCCCATTTCAGCAATCAGTCAGCTAGATTTATACGGGTTGGTTAAGGAGGAAGCATGGACTTCCGCAGGATGATGAAGGTGTATTGGGTGGCGTGGGTGGTGGTGGCGTTGATCGGCGGGCTGGCCGTTGCCGGCTCAGTGTCCGGGCAGACACCGACAGCGTCGATTGTGGGAACGGTGCTGGATCCGCAGGGATTGCCTGTGGAGGGCGCGAATGTGACGTTGACGAACCAGGGGACGAACTATAGCTATACGACGGTGACGAATTCGACGGGCGGATACCAGTTTGCGAGCATCGATCCTGGACTGTATCGCGTGAAGGTGGAATCGGTGAACTTCCGCATGGCGGTGGTCAATGACATCAAGCTGGACGCGGCTGCGAATCACTCCGTGGTGCCAATCACGCTGGAAGTGGGGTCTACAAAGGAGTCGATCACGGTCGAAGCGGGCGCGGAGATCGTAAACACGACCGACACCGAAGTCTCGAGCACAGTGGAGAAAAAACAGATTGACGACTTGCCGATTCTGGACCGGAATCCTTTAAATCTTCTCGGATTGGAAGCGGGGATTAACCAGAATGGCGCCACGAACACTGTCATTGATGGGCAGAGGACATCGTATTCCAACATGACTCTGGACGGCATCAACATCCAGGACAATTTTATCCGCGAAAATGCTCTGGATTTCAGCCCGAACCTGCCGTTCAGCAGCCAGGCGCAAGAGTTTACAGTTATTAACCAGAACGCTGGAGTGGAATATGGAAACGGCGCGTCGCAGGTGTCGATTGTTACGCCAAAAGGAACCAACCAGTTTCATGGGGAAGGCTTCTGGTATTACCGCACGAACGCGTGGGCGGCGAACAATTGGTTCAACGACGCCAGCGGTGTGTCGTTGCCAAAGCTCATTCAAAATCAGGGCGGCGGAAACCTCGGTGGCCCGATCATTAAGGACAAATTGTTTGTGTATGGCTGGTACGAATTATTGAGACTAAAGAACCAAGCGCCAAATAACACCACGGTGATCAGTCCCACAATTCAAGACGCACTGTCGAGCGCTACCCCGACCTTGCCATTCACCTATACCCCGGTTGATGCAAACGGGAATCCGGCAGCGAGCCCCACCACAATCAATTTGCTGAATTTCACAAGCAACGGTGGCACCAATTTTCAGTATGCGACGGATCCGACAATGTTGGCCTTAATTAAGCAGATTCCCGCTGCGCTGACGAACAATACCCGCGTTGGAGATGGCGTGAATCTTCTCGGGTATCAATTGAACGCCAGGAATAACAATACGCTCGATAACACCGGGATCCGTGTGGACTACAACCTGAACGTGCACAATACGATTTCCGGCACATTTGCGTGGAACCGCCAGGTGGTGGACCGGCCGGACATTGATACGTCTTACGACGTCGTGCCTCTGATCCAGAACAACGATTCCACCAAATTTCTATCGCTGGCGTGGCGGTGGAGCCCGACAGGATCGATCACCAACGAGGCACGTTTCGGATTCAACCTCGCACCCGCGTTTTTCACCTCGAGCCAGCAATTCGGCAGCTATATGCTGGATAACACGACGTTGCCCTTCACGAACGTGGATTCTAACTTCCTGCCCCAGGGCCGCAATACCCGCACATGGACGGGACTTGACAATGCAAGTTTTACGAAAGGGAACCATACGATTAAGTTCGGCGGGTCGGTAAGCAGGGTCACGGTTTTTACGACCAGCGAATTTGGGACCATTCCTACGTATGGGCTTGGGTTCAGTATTTTTAACGGGGATGGATTCGGGCCGAGTGACATGCCAGCCCCGAACGGCTTTCAAGCTGGTACAGCTGATTTCAACAATGCCCAATCGCTCCTGACGAGCGTTGCCGGCATCTTGAGCTCCATCGCCCAGACGTTTAATGTGACGAGTCAATCGTCGGGCTTTGTGCCTGGGGCGCCTCAGAACTTTAATTACCGTCAGAACCAGTATGCGATTTATGCGGGGGATAGCTGGAGAATCAGCCCTCGGCTGACGCTGAATTATGGCCTGCGCTGGGATTACTTTGGGCCGGTTAGCGAAGAGCATGGATTACTGCTGCTGCCGGTAATACCACAGGGGGCAACGCTACAGCAGACCTTGTTGAGCAATGCGACACTCGATTTCGCTAGTGGCAACAGCCCCCGCGGAATGTACAACGGATACTGGAAAGGGTTTGCGCCCAACATCGGGATTGCGTGGGATCCGTTTGGAAATGGAAAAACCGCGGTTCGCGCGGGATTTAGTATCAATTACGTAAACGATGAGTTTTTCACTGCAGTCAATAATGCGGCGGTTGGAAACACTGGGCTCAGCGTCGTCGGAGGCACTCCTTTCGTACCGTCTGGACCAACTGTATCGAATCCGATGGGGATTGGGGCAGGGAACATAGCGTCCCCTCCCTATCAGGTTCCCCTTGATTTCAACACGAACTCCATCAATGCATCGAATACAGTTCTTGGCATTGGAAACCTCGCGGGCTACGGGATTGATCCCAATTTGAAGCCACCGCAGGTGCAACAGTGGAATCTTAGCCTCCAACGAGACATTGGCTGGAACACCTCGCTTCAAGTGAGCTACGTGGGCAATCACGGAGTCGGACTTTTCCGAGCTATCGACCTGAATCAACTGAACTTCAACGCTGTGGATAACAATGGCAACAATTTCTTTACCGACTTTCAGAATGCCAGGGCTAACGGGTTCGCCTCGGTAGCTGCAGGGAATGGCTTCGACCCGACGTATAACTGCACAAACCCTTGCTTGCCAGTGTTCCAGAATATTTATGGAGGCGCGCTAGGAAATTCGACCATTAACAATTTGATTTATCAGGGACAGGTTGGACAACTGATTGCGATCTACCATGCCAACGAATTCGACACCGGCGTGGGGGCATTTCCGGGACCGGAAAACAAAATCAACTGGTTCCAGAACCCGTACATCATGGGAGCGGATCTGCTGAAGAATACGTCGTTCTCGAGTTGGAACGCCGGCATCATTGAGGTTCGGCGGCGCTTCAATAAGGGATTGTACTTCCAGGCGAATTACACCTTCAGCAAGACGATGACAGACTTTGGCGGCTCGCAATCGCAATTTCAACCCTATCAGGACAACGCGCGGCCAGGTCTGGAAAAGGCGCGCGCTCAGTTTGACTTGACGCACGCATTCAAGGCGAACTTCACGTATGAATTGCCAATCGGGCGAGGCCACAATCTGTTTGGCTCGCCGAGCCGCGCACTGGGATTGCTGGTGAACGGCTGGCAGACATCCTCGATCTTCACCTGGCAGAGCGGTCCGCCATTCTCCATCCTTTCTGAATATGGGACGTTTAATCGCGGCGGCTCACGTTCCGTGAACAACACCGCAGTTTCGACTTTGACACACCAGCAGATCAGCGGAGACCTGGGTCTTTTCAAGACTACAACTGGCGTCGTGTATGTTGTAAATCCGAAACTGATCAGCGCAGATGGCACGGGTGCGCCGTCTTCGCCGCAACTGGGGGGTTGCACGCCTGCCGTTCCCGGTGGCTTCTGCAATCCGCAACCCGGAGAGATAGGCAACCTGCAACTGGAGGCCTTTACCGGGCCGGCGTACTTTAACTGGGACTTTTCGGCGGCGAAGGATTTCAACCTGACGGAACGTTTTAAACTGACGTTCCGGACCGACGCTTTCAATATCTTGAACCACCCAACCTTCTTTATTGGAGATCAGAACATCAACAGCACGACGTTCGGTCAGAGCACGACCATGTTGTCGACGCCGCGTATTCTGCAGATGTCGCTGCGGTTGAAGTTCTAGCGAAACGAAGAAGGCGGCAGGACACTGGATTTGGGCGGGCTCTCGAAAGCGGGCCTGCCCGATTTGTTTTTGGAGGAATGATTTGGAGGAAGCAAAGAAGTAATGCAGTAGTGAAGCAAAGAAGCAATCAAACTACGACGCGGCTCGGGGGAGAGTTAGGATCAGCTTCGAATCGTGTTGAGGCAGAGTCGGATTGAACAGTAAGCAGAGATTATTCGGAGCGCATGGCAAGGATTTGCTTGCCCTGGATTTTGATTTCGACGCCATAGGGCGGGCGGATGTCGCTGCCCTGGACGATTGCGCCGCGCATCCAGATGTCGCCGGGTAGATTGGATGTCTTGAGCGGATCGTAAAGAGTGCGACTGCAAGGGTTGCCGACGAGGGGATGATTGGCGCGCGGGAAGCCGTATTCGTCACGGAGCCTGTTGAGGTCAGCGACATATTCGAGCACGCAAGAGCCATACGGAGGCTTACGAGAGAAGGCCCAGTAGCCCGTGGGGAGCGTGGCAGAGCCGGAGGGCAGGCGTACGATCGTCGCGGGAATATTTTCACCGGTGAGGCGATTGCGGACGAAGAAGTCGGCGGAGGTCCAGGGCTTGGAAAGGTCGGTGACGTTGGCGATGACTGGGTCAGACTCTGTGGCATGGGGCAGCAGAGAGGCGGGATCCGGCGGCGCTGGAGGAATTTCGAGCTGAGGAGCCTGCTCCGCCCGAGCAGGTTCGAGGGGCTTTGATCGAGATAGCCAACGGACGGCGAATAAGAGAATGATCCCAATCATCATGAGGCCAACGATGAGGGGCAACATCGGATTCGGCGCAGATTTGCGCGAGCCGGAGACGCCCGGAATTTGGGGCATCTCCGCTTTCAAATGGGCCGGGGTTTGGTGATCAGCCATTAAGTTAGAGGGCCTTCAGAACCCACTTTGCCCAGGTTGGAAGCCGGGATGGGCGCTAGCCGAACAGGCCAGGAGAGATTGTACTGATGAGACGGGCGGAAGAGCAACCCGAGAGCGAGACGATGAAGAAATGTATCGGAAATGATACTTATATTAGTGAGATGGCGACATGCAGCACAGGAAGGCTTGTTTCCTGTGGAGAGGCAGCCTAGTGTAGGAGTAAGGTTCCACTGAGGGAAATCCGCAGAAATGGCTGGAGATACTCGACAGTCGGCTCGCGCGTTTGTTCGCAGCTTGAACATTCTGCTGAAATTTGCGCGCCTGTACGAATTCGGGCACGTGCGGACGATGGCGCAGTTTGAAACGGCGTGGAAAGAGTTGCACGCCGCGCTGCAAGAAAGCCGCGACACAGGGCTGCTGCTGGGTGCCTCCGGAAACCAGATTTTGCTGGATGGAGTTCCGCTGGGCGCGGCGGCGGCAGAAAAAAGTTTCGCGCAACTTCTGACATCCTCTGGAATCGCAAGCATCCACTTCGCGCCCAATCTTACGCAACCGCAATTCGCCCGGTTTGTTCGGGCGTTCCCCAGTGGAAATGCGAAGCCAACTTCACTCGCTGAACAATTGAAGTCCGCGATGGCCGGCGACCCGAGCATCCGCATCAACGAAATTCGATTCGTGGCGGAAGACGGATCGGTGGCGGGAATCAAGGTTGCGGCGCAGCTTACTTCGAAGGTGCTCGGCGCACAAGGCGACAAATTCCGGGAAATTTTTGAGGACCCGCAAAAACTGCTGCAACTGATTCTGGCGGCGGAAAGCAATCGCGGCGGAGGCGGTGGTGGAGGCGGAGGCCTGGGATTTGGCGGAGGCGGCGGTACGGGCGGCAGCGGCTCTGCAAGCTGGAGCGGCGGTACAGGCGGCTCCGGAAACTTGTGGGAAGCAGGCAAGCCGGGAACCGCGACAGGTAGCGGCACGGGAGGCGGCGGAACTGGCGCGGGCGGCCCAGGCGGCAGCGGTGGTGGAGTCGGCGGCAGCGGTGGTCCTGGTAGCGGGGGCGGTGGCGGAGTCGGCGGCAGTGGTGGGACAGGTGGAGGACCAGGCGGCGGATTTGGCGGCAGCGGAGCCGGGAGCGGCGGTGGTGGCGGCACTGGCGGCGTAGGTGGCGGGTCCGGCGCAACCAGCGAACCGGGCAAATGGCTGGCGGCAACGGCGATGCTGAAGGGTGGAGTGCTGGGCGGAGTTCCCGGCATGGCCGGTGGGGCAGGCGCGGGCGGCGCGTACGGGGTCGCCGAAGATGATGTGCGGTCGATGATCGGCCTCTTCGCGCAACTCGGGAAAGCGCGGAAAGATCCGGATTCTCGCATGGACGCAGCGGCATTTCAGTCACGGCTTTCGACGTTGCCGGTGCGCGCGCAGGTGACGCTGCAGCAAGCGCTGGCAGGCCTGGCGGCTCAGGCGCCCAACGATAAACCGGACAAACCTATGTTGTTAAAGCTGGCGGAGCACGTGGCGATTCGCTTTGCGCTGGACAGTTACGAGCGCGGCGAGTTGCGCGTGAACGCCGTTAAACAGCTGCTAGACCGGATGAATTCGGAGATCGAAGCGCTGCGGAAAATTTTGGGCCAGCAGGAAGAGACGATGGCCCAGGCGGGGCTGCAGATGCAGTCGTACACGGAACTGCTAGACCAGGAATTCTGGCTGAACGTTCCGGAGGAAAACAAGAAAGAGGTTTTGACGTCGGATGAGGCGTGGTGCGTGCCGCCACGGAACGTGCGGGGATTTCTGGAAGAGATGTTGCGCCGCGGGGAATTGAAAACGGTCAACGAAATATTATTGAAGTATGCGGCTTGCATCAGCCTGGAGGCTCCGGAGGCGCGGCGCACGACGGCGATCGGGCTTTCGGACCTGGCGGAATTTTATGGAAGCGGCGACGGCAGCGCGTTGATCGACGTGATCCAGCGGCTGGGGAATCAGTTGGGCGTGGAACGGGAATCAGATTTGCAGACGCTGGTCGGGGCGGCGTTCGTGCGCATGAGCCAGGAAGCAGGCGCAAAGAGATTTTATCCGGCGATGCAGCAGGCGCTGGCTTCGCTGGACAGTGTGGAAACGTTGCGGCCGGGCTCGACCAACAATATCCGCCAAAGAATTGGAACGGAAGAGCGGATTCCGGAATTCATCGAAGACGCAATGAGGGCGGGCCATCCGCAAGACGGATTGCTGGACATTCTGGGCTTGATGCCGAAAGCGTCACTGCAGTACATCACCCATCGATTTGCAAACTGCGGCTTCCGGGAAGACTGCGAACTGTTGGGCGAAATGGTGCGCGGTCTAGGCGAGGAAGCGGTACAGCGGTTGGCCGAGACTCTGCAAACCGCACCGGCCACCGAAGCGACGGAAGTAATCGGATTGCTAAGCCAACTTTCACCGGATGCGGTGGAGCACGCGCTGCCGACGCGGTTGGCGCAATGGCCGAGGACCTCGCACGACCGGACGATACGACAGTTGTCGTCCACGCCGGCGAAACAGCGGGCGCTGCTGCTCGTATCCACGTACGCTTCGCTGGATCCATTGATACGCCCCCTGGCGCTGGATGAGATGGGGATGAGCGGCCGGACGGAGTGCATTCCGTTGCTGCTGGATCTTATCCGCGATGACACCGCGGCGGGATTTACGCGCATCAAGGCTATCGAAGCGGCGGGACGTTTGCGGGCCAGCGGGGCCAGCGGGATGCTGCAAGTGTTTTTGGAATCGAAACAGGTGTGGCGTTGGGCGTATCACACAGAGCTTCGAATCGCGGCGGCACAAGCATTGCAGAAAGTGGAGCCAGCGTTGGCGATTGAAAAAATCATGGCCAGCGGGCTGGATCGGAAAGAACTTGTGCTTGAGCCGACCGATCCTGAACCGAATGTGTCCGTCACGCGGCAGCGCCGGTATGCGCGGCTGAAATTGACCAAGCACGTGCCGGCAGTCACCACGAACTTGCGCGAAAACATGCGGCTGACCATCGCGGAACTGAATATGGGCGGGGGAATCGGCGCATCGGACCGGCACCTGGCTCCAGGCTCTTTGTTGGCATTGAAGTTTGCGCATGGCGTGAGGAGCATCCGGGCGCAGGCGATCGTTCGCGGCGCCAGGCCCCAGGCAATGGCCTTTGAATTTGTGGACATGGAACTGGACGAACGTTCGCGGCTAAGAAAACTGCTGCTGGAATTGGGCGGATTGCCGCAACCTTCAAACGTGGTGAATCGCAGCAAGCGGCCGGGGCGAATCGCCCTGATGAAGTAATTTCCGGTAGTCAATCACAGACAACCCACCTGTACTCGAGAATGATGTGCCCGTCCATCCGTGCAGCGTATCGGACTGTACGAACGGCGAGATGACGCCGGAGTCACACGGGACCTCTGTACCATTGTGGGGACAGTGCAAGAGTTCTAGGGTACTAGTGAGAAAGTCCCAGTCGAGTGGTTCAAAGGTCAGTGAGCCACGGAGCATCGCAGACCTGGATGAAAACGGATCCTAAAGCGACGGCGGCCCGGGCATTCGTACGCAGCCTGAACATTCTGCTGAAGTTTGCGCGCTTGTATGGGCACGACCACGCGCGCGTTGTACAGCAGTTGAAAATCGCGTGGGGTGAATTGCGTACGGCAATCCCGGAAGGGGCAGAGACCGGATTGCTGCTGGGAGCGTCAGGGGCGCAATTGATCCTCGACGGCGTCCCGCTGGAAGGCTCGCCGGCGGAAAAACAATTCGCGCAATTGCTGTCTGCGGCTGGACTCGCGAGTTTGCAGTTCACGCAGCAGGTGACCGAAGAAGAGCTCGCCAAATTTGTCCATGCGTTTCCCACTGGAAAAGCCAAACCGTCCGAACTCGCGGAACAATTGAAAGCGGCAATCACGGATGCCCGGGGCATCCGCGTGAACGAGATCTGTTTCGTAGCCACGGATTCGAGGCTGAAGGAATCCAGCATGGCCGCGCAGATTGCGGCTGCGTCCATGGGTGACCAGCAAGATCAATTCCGCAAAATGCTGAACGATCCAAAGAAACTGTTGGAGTTGATCGCCGCGGCGGAGGGCTCGAAGACTGGCGGGGAGGTTGGCGCTAGTGGCGAAGGAACTGGGACCGGGATCGACGGAGGCTGGGGCGCAGGGTCTGGAAGCGGTGAGGGCGGCGGCGACGCAGGAATTGGGACTATTGGTGCTGGCGGAGGCATAGGGAGCGGAACAGAAGCCGGCCGGGGCGCAGGACCGGGCGTAGTGGCTGGGCCGGGAGGAAGCGGCGGAGCGAGCCGCACTGGAGCCGCCGCCGGTGGCTACGGCGCAGGATCCGGCGCGGGAACCGGTGTTGGAGATGACGTTGTAGGTGGCGTTGGAGGCAGCGATGGCGGAGCAGGATTGGGCTTGGGTCCGGGCCTCGGAAGCGGGCCTGGAGGCGGAGCAGGTTGGGGCGGGACAGGATTAGGAAGCGGATCAAGCGCCCCGGGAATCGGCAGAGGAGCAGGTTGGGGCGCAGGGCTTGGCGGCGGCGTCGGAAAAGGGGCGGGCGCCGGCGGCCGGATGTTTGGAGGTCCGGATGACGAATCGATCTATCGGATCCTGCATGCGCTGGCGACGTTTGGAAGCATCGCAACGAGCGCGAATCCATCGGCGACAACGGTGGAGTTTCAGGATCAGGTGTCGCAATTGCCTGGGAAGGCGCAAGAGACGCTGAGAAACGCCCTGGCTGGGCTGGCTGAGCAAGGAAAGAACAAAAAGCTGGACGAGGGCGTTTTGGTGCAATTGGCGGAACACTTGTCCATCCGCTTTGCTCTCGAACAGTTTGAGCGCGGGGACGTGAAGGTGAACGCGGTGCGGCAAATGCTGGACCGCATGAACCAGGAAATCGAGCACCTGCGAAGTATTCTCGGTCAGCACGAAGACAAGATGGCGGAGGCCGGCATCCTGGTGGAATCGCACCGAGAGATGCTGGACCGGGTGTTCTGGGCGTCGGTGCCGGAGAGCGCGAAACGCGAAGTGCTGCTGTCGGACGAAGCGTGGTGTATTCCACCGAAAAACGTGCAGTCTTACGTGGCCGAACTGCTGAAACAGGGAGAGATGGCCGACGCCATCAGTATTCTGAAGAACTACGCCAGCTGCACGGAAAGCGAAGAAGCGGATGCGAGGAAGCGCGCGGCCACCGGGCTTTCGGAAATGGCCGTGCTGTATGCGGAGGCGGATCCGAGATTGTTGCAGGAGGCGCTGCGACACATCGGGCTGCGGCTGAACGTCGAGCGGGATCAAGACGTGCAGTCGCTGGTGAGCGCAGCGTTTGTGCGGCTGTGCCAGGAAGCGGCAACGCACCGGCAATACGCGGCAATGTCACAAGCATTGAATTTGCTGGATGGTGTGGAGTCGCAACGCCCGGGAATTGCGAAGACACTTCGGGCGAAGATGGGAATTGAAGAGCGTGTGCCGGAGTTCGTGGAGGAGGCGTTGCGCGCGCGCGAACTGGCCACGGGGTTGACGGGCGTGCTGAAGCACTTGCCGCAAACCACGATGGAGCACCTGGCGATCCGCTTCAACCGCTGCCAATTCCGGAGCGATCTGGAAAATGTAGCTAGCCTGGCGCAAGACCTGGGCGAAGAGGCACTGCAATATTTGCGCAGCACGGTGCGCGGCGGGCCGGTGGGGGAAGCAGCGGAGATGGTTGGTTTGCTGACCCGGTTGGATACACAGGCCGCGGAAGCTGTTCTGCCGGCACGGATGAAGGATTTTCCGCGGACCTCGCAGGACCGGGTGATCCGCCAAGTTGCGGCGAGCGGCGCACACGGGAATTGCCGCTTGCTGCTGGCCCTGCTGGACCACGTGGACCCACTGGTGATGCCGCTGGTGATAGACGAAGTGGGAATGACCGGAGATCGCGAATCGCTGGGAAGATTGCTGACCATCGCAGAAGGGGACTTGCCAGTGGATGCCGCTCCTTATTTGCGAATTAAGGCGCTGGAAGCGTTGGGGAGGTTACGCGCTCCGGAATCGATCCACACACTGCGGCGAATTGTGGAAGCAAAGAAAATCTTCGGCTGGGCAAATCCACACGAACTGCGAATCGCGGCGTTTCAGGCGCTGGCCAAGATGGAGTCGGAGTGGGCAAAGAAGTTTATGCCGGAGAGTGGAATCGACGCGCAGGACCTTGCGCTGGAGCCCCTGGAAATACCCGTCGGTTCAAAGTTTGTGCGGCAACGGAGGCATGCGCGGATCCGGCTGCAAAAGAGCGTCGCGGCAGTCAGCACCAATCTGAAACAGAATTGCCGGTTGGAAATCAAGAACGCAAGCCTGGCGGGCGGGTTGGCCACCACGAATATGCACCTGGCGCCAGGAACGAAGGTGCAGTTGCGGATGCAGCTGGGAATGAGGAACGTGCAGGCGACGGCTCTGATGCGAGACTATCGGGCACAGGATATGTCTTTTGAAATTATAGACATAGGACTGGAAGAGCGAGGCAGGCTGCGCAAGTTGCTGATGGAGAGTTTCGGAAAAGGCAACGTGGAATAGAGCCCTGGGAAGTGTTGGCGGCCAAGTAACAGAGACTTCTCAAAACGTAGTGATATAGGCGAGACCCGATTTTAGTATACAAGAAGTAACTAGTCGCAAGTACTACAACGCGGTACCTTTGAGGCATTTACCCTACCCAAAATCCTCTTTAATCTGCTGGTAACACGATTTGCTGCGTCCAGGTGCGCCCTGTTGCGGGCGAGAAAGCCGAAGCGAGGCTGGTCTACCCAATTGTCTAAAGTGCGTCCAATCCGGATTCTCGCGGCAGTGTGCGCCTTCTCGGCATTGATGACCGGGGCGTGGGCGCAGGAGACGCGCGCGGACTTTCCCGATAATCCGAGATTCACGGTGCAAAGGTTCGAGGATCAGGAAGGCATGGGAGCGGTGACTTCCACCGCGCTGGGACAGGATGCGCAGGGATTCCTGTGGATCGGGACGCAGACGGGACTGTACCGCTACGATGGAACCCGCGCGAAAAAAATGCTCGATGTAGAGAGCATGATCGGGCACTACGTTGTAGACCTGTTGATCGCGCCGGACGGGACGCCGTGGTTTGCGGGAACGCGTGGCATCGCTTTCTACAAAGATGGGCAATTTCAGAAATTGGGAATTCCGGCTAGTTCGATGCCGCTGCTGAACGGCGTGCAGGTTTTTGCGGTGGACAGCAAGGGAGTGGTTTACGCGATGCTGTACAAGCGCGGGCTTCTGATCCTTGATCCGAAGAATCCCGGAAAAACAGAAACCATCGCGCAGGGATTGAGCAATTGGGAAGCGCCCGAAGGGATTGTGAGGGCGGCGGACGATTCGATCTGGTTCACGACAGGCAGAAAGCTGGTGCATTTGAGCGCGGGCTCCCGGCAGATTCATGTGGAAACTGCGGCCCGGCTGCCCAGTGAGCGGGTGGTGGCATTGCAATTCGATGGCATTGGGATGCTCTGGCTGCGGACGGCGACCAGGCTGGCGCGAGTGGACCCCCACACCCGCAAACTGACATTTGAAGAAGAGGTGGTTGGCGAAGCAAATGAAGAGGAGGGAAAACCTTCGGTCGACGCAGATGGAAAATTGCTGGTCCCAAGCTCCTCCGGATTGTACTGGCAACAGAATGGCCATTGGCGGCTGGTGAATGTGAAGCACGGCCTTGCCAGCAACCTGGTTCAATGCGCGTTGGAAGATCGTGAAGGAACACTGTGGGTGGGTGGCTCGGGTACAGGGCTGGACCGGCTGACGGGAGTCCGCGAGTGGTCGGCGTGGACAACGGCGGAGGGATTGCCGGACAACTCGACGTGGACGACGCTGCGCGATCGCCGGGGACGCTTGTGGGTGAGCACTGCGCACGGAATTGGAATCTGGAACGGGCAAACACGCAGCTGGGAAAATGTGCCGACGCTGCGGGAGCGTGCGGGGCGGCAGATCCGGCAGATGCAGGTCGCCCGCGACGGCACCATCTGGGCGCTGACGATCACCGGCGCGATTGTGCAGATTGATCCGGAAACATTTGGCACCACGACCATTGCGAATTTCCGGGGAAGGAATTTTGTGAGCATCCAGGCCGCGCCGGACGGCAGCATCTGGGCGACCACGCGCGCGCGGCTGGTGCGATTTGTGCCACGCGGACCGGGCACAAAAGCGGTGGAAGTGCCGCTTCCTGCGATGGATGAAACGGAAATCGAGTATCTGGCCTTTTCACCGAAGGGCGTGTTGTGGGCGACAGGACCCGGGACGCTGTATCGATACGATGGGGAAAAGTGGAAAGTCCTGAAAGTGAAAGACGGGCTGAACGGCCAGACGATGACGAGCCTCGCAGCGGTGAACGACAACGAGGTCTGGGTGGCGTACAACGACGTTGTCGGAGTAACACGCGTAACTGTTGATCCAAACGGCATCTCACGGTTTGAATTTCGTGACTGGGACCGTACGGTGGTGGGTCGGGACGTGAAGAACCGCATTTGGTTCAATGGCACGGATGGGATTGTGATTCTTTGGCCGGATGGGCACCTGCAGCGGCTGAACCATGCGAACGGATTGATCTGGGACGATTTGAGCCCTTGGACGGGGACGCGGGAAGAGGCGGACGGAAGCTACCTGATTGCGACGTCGCGAGGATTGTCGCGCTACAAGCCCGTGGGAGAAGTGAGGAAAACGGCTCCGCCAAAGGTGGTGTTAACGACCGTGTCGCTCGGCGGAACGGAACGCAGCGTGAACCAGAAGTCGTTTGTGGATTCGACCGACGGATCGCTGATGGTGCAATTTTCGCCGGTAGTGCTGGATACCCCGGAAGAGGTGTCTTGCCGTTACCAGCTGAACGGATTGGAGAAACGGCCGACGGTAACCGTGCAGCGCGAAGTGCGGTATGGCGGGCTGCCGCCAGGGAGTTATGAGTTTTGGGTGCAGTGCAAAGAGGCGGATTCGCCGAGTTATTCGGCGAAATCGAGTTTTTATTTCCGGGTGCTGCCGAATGTGTGGCAGTCAAGCTGGCTGCGGGGATTGGTGGTTGTGGCGTTGATGGGCGGGATATGGGGATTTGTTTCGCTGCGGACGCGTACCCTGAACCGGCGGAAAAGCGAATTGGAACAGGCAGTGGCGCAACGCAGCGCGGAATTGCTGCAGAAAAATAAGGAACTGGAACAAATTTCGCTGACCGATCCGCTGACGGGAACGCGCAACCGGCGGTATTTTTACGAAACGATTCCAACGGATCAGGCGCAATCGCTGCGTTCGCATCAGCGGTTTGGCGATCCGCAGAAAACAGCCGGTGCGTCGCGCGAACTGATTTTTGTGCTGGTGGATATAGACCGGTTCAAGCGTGTGAACGACGAAATGGGCCACGCGGCGGGCGACCGCCTGCTGCAGGAAGTAGCCAAGCGCATTGGTTCGGTAATGCGGCGTTCGGATGATCTGGTGCGGTGGGGCGGAGAAGAGTTCCTGCTTGTCTGCCGGACGACGGACAGGGAAAACGCTGGGCTGCTGTGCACCCGCGTGCTGGAAGCGGTGCGCGATGTGCCGTTTGACGTTGGCAATGGAGTGCAAATGCATAAGACGTGCTCGATCGGCTGGGCGCCGTACCCGTGGATGCCCGGGGACACGCAGATGCTATCGATCGACAACGTAATCGAACTTGCGGACAAGGCGCTGTACCTGGCGAAGCGCGAGGGACGTAACCGGAGTTATGGGCTGGTGCCGGCGAATGCAGCGGCGGTTTCCGAAAAGAGCATCTCGATTGAAAACTTGCGTGATTGCCCGCCGGAACTGGTGCAGATCGTCTGATCGCGTGGAACCCCCATCGCTTGATGGCCATTCGCGTATTTCTACTTTGAGAGTCGAGCGAACCCTAGAATCCAACCAGTTCACTGAGGCAGGCACTTGGCGATGATCAGAGTGATGTCGTCGTTTTGCTCGTGGGGACTGTGGCGGCGGACTTCGTCCACGATGGAGGAGAGAAGTTCGCAGGGAGCTAGGGAGCGATGGCGGCGCAGTGCTTCCACCAGGCGCTCTTCGCCGAATTCTTCACGGAGCGGGCTAAAAGCTTCGGTGATGCCATCGGTGTAGAGCACGAGGGTGTCGCCCGGAAAGAGTTGGTTTTCTTCAACGTCACAGTTCCATTCCTTAAAAGCTCCTAGAATTGTCGCTGTGGAGCTCAGACGCTCGAGTGAATCATCAGCGCGTAAGAGCAACGCGGAGAGATGGCCGCAATTGATGTAACGGAGGCGGCGAGCCGCGTCGTTGTACTCCGCAAAGAAAAGCGTGGCGAAGGAACCGCCGGAGGTGTTCTGGCAGAAGAGTTGATTTACG
>Ga0210402_10002187_pt1 | contig 19258 bp, 13 predicted proteins | sample IncBWC7MmetaG_FD_161055 | JGI IMG/M metagenome (GOLD analysis project Ga0210402, IMG submission 161055) | Forest soil microbial communities from Barre Woods Harvard Forest LTER site, Petersham, Massachusetts, United States - Inc-BW-C-7-M | ecosystem: Environmental > Terrestrial > Soil >... | reverse complement strand
CGTCGGGGACGCGTTCCGTGAGTTCGTACCAGCGCGCATTTTGCTCCGCACAAAAATATGGGCCGTAGAAAAGTTCCTGCAGGCATAGAATCTGCGTCTTCTTGCGCGCGGCCTGCTCGATCAGCTTCAGGTGCTTATCGATCATCGCCTTCCTGATTTCTGCGAGCGGGCGTTCGGTCGAGATCGCGTTGCTGGCTTGAATCAAAGCACAGCGGACATTGCGGGGCATTTGGGACCTCCCGAGCCTGATGGTTGCGAACTGAACTATCGCGGAACGAAACTATAGCAGAATCAAAGGTCGTCATTGGTGCGCGACTGAATGTGCCAAAAGCTTTAACCACAGAGGGCACAGAGTCGCACGGAGGACCCAGCGCATCGTTTTTCCTCAGTGTTACTCAGTGCCCTCTGTGGTTAAGCTTTTCGCGCCGTTGACATCGCCCCGCCCGCTTACTAGACTCGGCTTCCTCCACTTTCGGAGTCAACGGGAACATCCCATGGCAAAGCGCCCTCGCATTGCGGTAGTTGGCAGCGCCAATATTGATTTGACGACGTTCGCGGATCATTTTCCTAAACCTGGCGAAACCATCTTTGGCAACAAATTCGATTTAGGTTTTGGTGGCAAGGGCGCGAACCAGGCTGTGGCGGCCCGTCTTTGCGGCGCTGAAGTTTTCATGGTGGCGCGAGTGGGCAGCGATTTGTTTGGTCCTGCGACCATTGAGAACTTTCGCAAGCAGGGAATCGATCCCACGCACGTGAAGCAAGTCGAGGGACTGTCGAGCGGCGTCGCGCCCATCTTCGTGGAGCCTAACGGCCAGAATCGAATTCTCGTCGTGAAGGGCGCGAACGATGCGCTGAAGCCCGCCGACGTGGACGCCGCGGCTGAGACGCTAAAGTCCGCCGACTGCATCGTGCTGCAGTTCGAGATTCCAGTTGAGACGGTCTATTACACGGTCGGTTTCGCGCGCAAACACGGCATCCGCTGCATTGTGAATCCAGCGCCGGCGCAGCCGGTTGATATGACGGCGCTGAAGGATCTCGATTATTTCGTCCCCAACGAGACGGAGGCCGAGACCATTACCGGGTCGGCGGTGAAAAATGTCGATGACGCGAAAGAGTGTGCGGAGAAACTCTTGGCGGGCGGCATCCGGCGCGTGATCATAACGTTGGGAGCGAATGGATCGCTTCTCGCGACTCGCGACGGCAGCGAGCATGTGCCGCCCTTCGCAGTGAAAAGCGTTGACAGCACGGGCGCGGGCGATGCCTTCATCGGAAGCTTCGCCGTGTTTCTGGGAGAAGGCGTTCCCGAAAAAGAAGCCGTGCGCCGCGCGAATCTTTACGCGGGCTTGTCCACGACCGGTGTTGGGACCCAGAAATCTTTTTATGATCGCGCGCGGTTTGATGCGGAGTGGGTGGCCCGATCCTGACCTTCGCTGCCATCGATCGAATCGGCAAGTTTTCCACAAATTGTTTCGCTGGAAAGCTTTCAACACACGATCAGCACGCGTACAACCGAAGTTCCGTACTGGTTTTGCACACGGGTTGGCGGATTTTCAACACTCAACAATCACCAATCGGATTCCCGCATCCGCCGAGGCAGAAGTAACGATGCGGCGAATCCCCATGCGACAACGAAAGCGCTTGACTTACTATCAGTCGGCAATTTATAAGCCGTGTCTGCGGTCCGGGACCTCCTAACTTCGCTGGAAGAGGGAGGGTCTTTTTCTTTGGGCGGCATGATACGGAAAGAGGTTTTCAATGTTGAGCCAGAAGGCGCGCTTCGCCGTGATTTTCTGTTCGTTGGTCTGTCTGTTCAGCCCGCTTCTGCACGGTCAGGCGACCGGAAGTTTTTCTGGCACCGTTTCCGACAACTCGGGCGCAGTCCTGGCGGGCGCCAAAGTAACCGTCACGGCGCAGGCGACAAATGCCTCGCGCGAGTCGACAACCGACGATACGGGGCACTTCCTCGTTCCTCTGTTGGGGGTTGGCGATTACACGCTAAAAGTGCAGGCCACAGGATTCAAGGCATCCGAAGCGAAAGACGTCCGCCTTCAGATCGACGAACACCGCGAACTCGACTTCAAACTGGTGCCCGCGTCGGTGACTACCAGCGTTGAAGTGAATGCGACTGAAGTCGCGGTGCAGACCACGAACCCGACTCTGGGTCAGGTGATCACGTCGCAGGAGGTAGCGGAACTCCCTCTGAACGGGCGCGACTTCGTCCAGTTGGCCACGCTTACTCCGGGCGTTACACAGGAAACGAATCCCAGCAGCTTTTTCAACGCCGGTCCCAGCAGCGAAGTCTCAGCGCGAGGAACCTATTCGCTGTCAGTAGGTGGATCGCGCGCCCAGAGCACAGACTGGTTGCTGGACGGTGTGGACAACAACGAGTTGACCGGAGGTGGTATCGCGATTCTGCCTTCGATCGATGCGATCAATGAGTTCAAAGTCTTGACTTACAACTATTCCGCGGAGTGGGGAACCCGCGCCGGCCCGACCGTCCTGGTAACAACCAAGTCCGGCTCCAACCAGTGGCACGGCTCGTTGTTCGAATTCTTCCGAAACACGAAGTTGGATGCCCATACGTACTCTTTCGGCGTCACATCGCCAAAGGAACAGTTCAACCTGAACCAGTTCGGGGGCGCTCTGGGCGGCGCGATTCAGAAGGACAAAACCTTTTTCTTTCTCGACTACCAGGCAAAAAGGCAACGGCACGGAGTACCGTTTTCGGGCATAATTCCGTCCGCACCGATGATGGGTGGCGACTTTAGCGCCGATCCATTCGGCGTCGCTCGCCCCGGACTTTTCGACGGCAGCGCCAATGTCAACGGTTTCGCCGATCTGGCAAACCCCTATACGGGCACGCCGTTTCAGTGCGACGGGGCTGGTAATCCTCTGCCCACGAGCGACGGATCACAGGCCCTGGGCGCGTCCTGCAACAAGATTCCGATCGCGCTTGCAGGCAGCGGGGGTATGGCCGATCCCGCCGGCCTGGCAATGATCAAACTCTATCCGCAGAGCAACGCAAGTAACGCGGGCCTGGGGTTTAACTTCACGAACACTCCCGTGAGAAAACTGAATGAGGGCGAGTTCGATGTTCGAGTTGACCACAATTTCTCCAATAAAGACTCGATTTTTGCCCGTTTCAGCTACGATCAGGCGGTGTCGTTCGTTCCGGGCGGTTCGCCGGGATTCGCCGAGCAGGGTGCGTTCGCCAGCACGCAAGACATCACCAACCATGGCCGCAACGTCGCAGTCTCGGAACAGCACCTTTTTTCTTCCAACACGATCAACCAATTCACGGCTGGTTTCAATCGGATTTTTAACCACATCTCTTCGTTCGGCACCGGAACCTGTGAAGCGGCGAAAATCGGAATTCAAGGCGCCGACCTGGGGTCGGCATGCGACAGCATCACCGGCTATCCTGCCAGTCTCAACCAATCCTCGAAGGACTGCGTGGGCTGCGGTCTCAGTTCCACCCAACTTACGGGTTACTGGTCTCTCGGAGATCGAGGTTTCTCCCCATTCCAGGGCGGCACCAACGTCTACTCGGTGTCCGACGCTCTGGATGTGATTCGCGGCCGTCACCACTTCACGTTCGGCGCGGGAGTCCGGGCCAACCAGATGAACGTTCTTACAAACGGCTTTGGGGACGGATTCTTTCTGATGTTTGGCGGTACCGGGTCGTTCACGGGAGATAATGCCGCCGATCTACTGCTCGGGCAGGTTGGCGGATCGATTCACGACCAGACATTCCTGGGTGCCACAACCGGACGTCGGTGGAAGATGTATCGCCCGTTCGCAGAGGATGAATGGCGTGTCACGGACAGCCTGACTTTGAGCCTGGGCTTGGCATGGTCTCTGACCACACCCATTACCGAGGCCCAAGGCCGTCAGGCAAACTTCAACTATGCGACTGGACAGTATCTGATCGCAGGATCGGCCCCGGGAATCTCGGGATGCACCAACTGCGTGCGCACCGGGGGAAACGTAGGAATTCAGTTCGATAAGACGGCAGTCGAGCCTCGGATCGGCATCGCCTGGAAGCCGTTTGCCAATGGGAAGACCGCAGTTCGCGCGGGATACGCTATCTATCACGACTCGGCCTGGAGTCAGGGCGCACAAGGCCTCTGGCAGAACCCCTCGTATTACGCGGAAGTCGACAACTTTAATTATTTCCCGGGTGCTCCCTGTCCGTACGCAAACGCTTTGTCCTCCGTGCCACAGAACTGCGGACTTCAGCTGAGCTTCCTGCAGTCGAGTCTGCAGCCCATTTTGTCGCCTCCCAATCCGGACAGCTTTACGGGAACGATTCAGACGCAACCCCTCAACTTCAAACAGGGCATGGTGCAGCAATTCAACTTGAACGTGGAGCACCAGTTGCCCGGTGAAGTCGTAGTGACGATGGGATATGCGGGAGCGCGCAGCACGCATATCTTGAACGATGGGCTCAATCAGAACCTCGGGTCTCCGACCGCATGTGCCGGAGGGCCGAATGCGACGGCGGGCTATACCTTGGGCTGCGGCCCGGGTGGAGCGTACTTTGGCGCGCCCTACGGAGAGTTCACTTCGATTGACAACAACAGTGATAATGGCCGGGCTCGGTATGACTCGCTGCAGATTAAAGCCGAGAAGAGTTCACGGCGCGGACTCTACGCTCTGTTGAGCTACACCTACTCACGGGCATTCGACTCAGGGTTCCCCGATGGGCTGGGCACTCTTCCCGGAGCAATGTACTGGCCGCTACCGGGGACTCAGAAGCTGGATTGGGGCTTGTCTCAGATCAACCTCAACAATCAGTTCACTGCGAGCGTGCTTTACGATCTGCCCTTTGGCAAGGGCAAGAAATTCGGCAGCGGCTGGAACAGTGCGACGAGTGCGATTCTGGGGAACTGGAAATTGAATGTGATTGAGAAAGCGACTTCCGGCTTCCCGCTGTTTGTGGTTGCCAGCAACAACGGCAACTTCAGCGGCTCGGGCGTGAACTTCGCGTGGAACGGGAACAGCCTGAACCGGCCCAATGAAGTGGGCAATCCGAATGTAGGTGGACCGGAGGGCGGTAGAACAGACTGCCCGGCGCAGGTGCATACCCTGCAGAATTGGTTCAATCCTTGCGCATTCGCAGACGCACCCGCGGGCGAACTTGGAAGCGCTGCCCGAGCGCCAGTGTATGGACCCCGCTTCGTTAATACCGATTTTTCGGTGATCAAGGACTTCCCACTTTCGTTCCGCGAAGGAACCTATGTGCAATTCCGGGCCGAATTCTTTAATCTTTTTAACCATCCCCACTTCTTCCTGCCGGGCACCAGCGCCGCTTCCATGCAAGATGTGGACAGCCCACGCAGTTTTGGAGTGGTGAACAGCACGCTGAACGATCCTCGATTCATTCAGCTCGCGCTGAAGGTCATTTTTTAGAGAGACGAATCGAGACACGAACTGAAGACGCGATTCACCAGGGCAGACCGGGCGTAACTCGGTCTGCCCTCAAAATTTGCCGCAATGATCTTGCCTGGAGCCTTATGGTTCGCCAGCTTTTGAGACTCATCCTTGCGTCGTTATTGCTCGTGCTTTTGCTCAGTTCCGCCTTCGCCCAGCCGCGTCGCAAAGTCATCGTCAACGAAGACTGCTCCGGTCCTGGCGGCAGCAATATGCAGACGCTGATGGTCATGATTCAGTCCCCGCAGGTGGAGGTGCTGGGGATCACTGTGGTGAGCGGAGATCAGTGGCGCGATGAAGAAGTGGCGCACACTTTGCGCTTGCTCGAAATCATGGGGCGCACTGACATTCCGGTCGTCCCCGGCGCTGCGTTTCCGCTGGTCCGCACCCGCGAGGAATCGCAGATGTGGCAGCAGCGTTACGGCCGAGTCGCATACGCGGGGGCCTGGGACGAGCGCTGGTGGCATGAGTCTTCGATTGTGCCGCCGCTGCCGGAAGGCCAGCCGACCACGAAGCCTGCCGACGAGGACGCGGCCCATTTCCTGATTCGCATGGTTCGCAAGTATCCGCATGAGGTGACCATCTACGAAGGTGGGCCGATGACTAACCTCGCGCTGGCGATTTCGCTCGATCCGCAATTTCCGGAACTGGCGCAGGAACTCGTGTTCATGGGTGGCAGCCTGAGTCCGCAAACGGATAATCCTGAATTCCTGAACAATCCCCGGCACGAGTTCAATTTCTGGTTCGATCCGGAGGCCGCGGAAATCGTGCTGCGGGCGCGCTGGAAGAAGATCGTCTGCACGCCCACCGACATTTCCATTAAGACTCACATGACGGCGGCGCTGGTCAAGCAGATCGAAGCCAGCGGGACGCCGCTGGCCCGCTACATTGCGAAGTTCGCCATGCTCACGCCGGGCGCCGACATTATGTGGGACGAACTCGCGGCCGTTGCGTGGATCGATCCGGCGCTGATTACCAAGAGCGAGACCCGATATATGGCAGTGGATCTGGACCGCGGCGCGGGCTACGGCAACACGCTCACCTGGGCGACCAAAGATAGCTCAAGGTTCGCCGCGCAGGCGGTCGAAATTCAGGTCGACCTCGACACGGAAAAGTTCTACCGCATGTTCGTTGCCCTGATGTCCGCACCCACGCCGGCTCCCGCGCCGGCCCACTAGTTTTGCGGCGAGCGCGCTGGCACCGGACGGACGAACGGCATACAATAAGATCTTGCGAAGTCTTCCCAATATGTCTTCCACCCCAGACGATCTCACCACGGTAAAAGACGACATGGTCGCCTTCATCGAAGGCCACGGCATGCGCCGCTTCCACGGCTATGTAGATTATGACGAGGTGCAATGCGTCATGTGGGAGATGGGCGGCAATCCCGATGGCTGGAAGGATTTCGTGGAACTGGCCAAGGCCGCGGCCGCACCTTTCCTGACCATGCACGCGTGGACCCTGGAGCGCACCGAACTGGACGAGATGGTGCAGCGCCTTACAAATTCAGAGTTCACCGACGGCGATGACGTGGAAGACGCTCGCTGGCTCCGTGCCCACGTCGGCAAGGTCGGATTCCTGCAGTTGGGCTGGGCCTACCAGGGATCGATGTTTCTCTGCGAAGTGAGCACCGAGTGGTACGACCGCTACCAGCATCTGCTCGAAGTCTCCGACGAATTCGGCGGCCTCACCATGGACGAACCCGACCAGGACGAAGAAAACTAGGCGTCCTCTTCTTCAGTAGTAGACTCTTTCTTGCTCGTCATCCTGAGCGAAGCGAAAGCTTGCCCTGAGCGAAGTCGAAGGGGACCTGTGCAAGTTTGCGGCGAAGTGCAGAGATCCTTCGCGCTAAGAACGCGCTCAGGATGACAGCGCTTTGTTATGCGCTGGATTCAGAAAACTACCGATCAAACCAAGGTTGAGCCTCTGATCGCGGCGCTGCGTTCGGGATCTGGCCTTTCTGGTTTGGCCCATGCGGCGCATATCCTCGCGCCGCTGCTGGTCCGGCGCGGCATCACCGATGCAGAATCAGCCAGCGTCTTTCTCGCGCCCTCGCTCTCGCATCTCCATGCTCCCGAGTGCATGATGGGGTTGCGCGCGGCCGTCGATCGCATTGACGCTGCCATCGAGCGCAAAGAACCAATCCTCATCTACGGCGACTATGACGTGGACGGCACGATGGCGGTCATTATTCTGAAGACCGCGATTGAACTGTGCGGAGGCGCGGCCGACTTCCACGTTCCACACCGCATCCGCGAAGGCTACGACATGCGCGACGATGTGATCGAGCGCGCGTCCGCGTCAGGCATTCGGCTGATCGTGAGTGTCGACATGGGCATCCGCGCCTTCGCGCCTGCCGAGACCGCGCAGCGCCTGGGCGTCGACCTGATCGTTACCGACCATCACTTGCCTGGTCCGGATGGCGTGCCCAACGCGCTGGCGGTGGTGAATCCAAATCAGGCGGGTTGCGAGTATCCGTACAAGCAGCTCTGCGGCGCCGGCGTGGCGTTCAAACTCGCACAGGGACTCATGCAACGCCGCCTGGATGCGAACCTGCAAAACAAACTTCTGATGTCATTCATGAAAGTGGTGGCGATCGCGACCATTGCTGATGCCGTACCCTTGACGGGCGAGAATCGAGTGTTCGCCTCGCTGGGGCTGGACGCCTTGCGCAAGGCCGTGAATCCTGGGTTGAAGGCGCTGCTGGAAGTTGCGCAGATTTCCGCCAAGCGCCCGCCGACGTCGGGAGAAGTTGGTTTCCGCATCGCGCCCCGCATCAACGCCGCCGGGCGCATGGATGTAGCTCGCGATGTGATTGAACTGTTCAGCGCCAAAGATCCGGCGCGTGCCCGCGAGCTGGCGGCAAAGCTTGATCAGCTCAACTCCGACCGTCAGGAAGAAGAGCGCAGAATCTTGCGATCGGTGGAAGAACGCTTCGCGGGCGATCCCACGCTGAGCGAAGCTTACTGCATCGTGATCGACGGCGAAGGCTGGCATCGCGGCGTTATCGGCATCACGGCGACGCGGGTTGTGGAACGCTACAACCGTCCGGCGGTGGTGATTTCGCGCGACGGCGCCGAGGCATTCGGATCGGGCCGCTCGATTCGCGCGTTTCATCTGCTGGAGGCGCTCGAGTCGTGCGGCAATCTTTTTTCGCGCTTCGGCGGTCACTCCCATGCCTGCGGATTCGCCATGCCCTCGGCCAACGTCGCCGAGCTGCGCGCGAGGCTCGATGCCTTTGCGCGGGCGCGCCTCACTCCCGCCGATTTCGATCCGGTTCTCGATCTGGATTCGGAACTGGATCTTACCGAGGTCACGCCCGAACTATTCCGGGCGCTCCAACTTCTCGAACCTTACGGCATGGGGAATCCCGAGCCCGTATTCGCCGCGCGCAGGGTCCAGCTGGCCGCGCCTCCGCGGATTCTGAAAGAGAAGCACGTCAAGCTGAAAGTCAGGGCCGGCGCTGAATCGCGCGAACTCTCCGCAGCCGCGATCCTGACGATTCCAAGCTGTCATCCTGACGGTGCGGCCATTCGGCGCGAGGAAAAAGCCGCGGCGGTCGCCGAAGGTTACCCGATCGGTGGTCCACTGAGAACTGTCAACCGAGAACTGAGAAGTAAGATCACCTTCGATGCCCTGGGCTGGCATATGGCCGAGCGGATCGCGCAGAATCCGCTACTGGCGGGCGATTCGCTCGATGTCGCCTTCACCATCGGGCACAACGATCATCCCGAATACGGCGGCCTGGAGCTTTCTTTGCGCGATTTCCAGATCCCCGATCGAGGATGATGAAATCCGAGGACGGTGGTTCATGGTTCGGATAACAAAGTCTTCCACCGAAGCGGAACGATTGAGAATCGATGCTAAGAATCGACGGACCTGACGGAGGATCGAATGCCGATGCGCCCTTCAAATCGCCACATCTTGATGATAACTTGTTCCGTGTTCCTGCTGGGGAGTCTGTGTTCCCCAAGGGAGGTTCCCATGCCGACGGGTCAGAATGCGCCATCGCAGGAGCAATCGACGCGCACCGCAATTAACAATTTCAACGAGGCGTTCGGCCGGCGCGACGCCGACGGACTGGCGGCATTTCTGACCGAGGATACGGTGTTCGAGGATACGTCGCCGGCGCCGGACGGGCGGCGTATCGACGGAAAGGCCGCAGTCGTCGAATTCTGGCGGGGATGGTTCGTCCGTAATCCCGACGCAAAGTTTGAGGCCGAGGAAACGATCGTCAGTGGAAATCGAGCGACCGTGCTCTGGGTCTATCGCAAGATGCGCGACGGCCAGCCATGGCACCTGCGCGGGGTTGACGTTTTTACCGTACGAAATGGGAAAATCGCCGCCAAGCTGGCCTATGTGAAAGGCTGAGGGCCACGGTTCTCGAGACGTCCGTTGCTTCGCCACAAATACTGCCCGTCGCGCCAGTTCCACGCTCACTCCGAACAGCGCAGCCAGGCGAGTTACACGGTTCGTCGAACCCCGGAACTTTTCTTGCGTGATTCCCTCAATCGGCGCGATAGACGAGTGTGAAAGCCTTGCTGCCGAAACGGGCCAGCTTGTCAGCGGGCTAACTTTGCGGAAAATGAACGTGTCGGTCTATATTGGCTTCGCGCATGCCGACGACTTCTATCTTCTGCAATCGCTGCGGCTTTTGCAGCGCTGACGACGCCCAGTTTTGTCAACGCTGTGGCGCTACGGTCGCCAGCCCGCCATCTCTTCCGGTTCAGGCTGTTTCCATGACCGCGGCGCCTCACTATGGCGGCTTCTGGATTCGAGTGGTGGCCGCAATCATCGACTTCTTCCTAATGTTTGCCGTCTCATTCCCCGTCAGGCTCCTCTCGGGCTCGATTGTCACAGTCATGGGAATGAATGCCCAAATGCCGGTTCACGAGATGCTCGTGATGAGGCGAGTGGTCCGTATTGCGGTCGCGCTTCTTCTGGTCTTCTCGTACCGCGCAACCATGGAAAGTTCAAAGTTTCAGGCCACTTTAGGGAAGATCGCCATGCGCCTGAAGGTTACGGATGTTCAGGGAAACCGCGTCTCTCTTGGTCGCGCTGCCGGTCGATATTTCGCCAAATACATTTCGGCACTCACCCTCGGTTTGGGTTATCTCATGGTCGGATTCGACGCGCAGAAGCAGGGGTTGCACGACCGTATTGCCGGAACCCTTGTGCTGTACAGATAATATTCGCGTTCAGATCACTCGATGGCCGAAAGCCCAGATTGCTTCACCACAAATGGTAGTGGCCGTCGCGCCGCGCCATTTCCACGCTCACTCCAAACAGCGCCGTCAGGCGCTCGACCTGCAGGATGTCTTCTTTGGGTCCGTCGGCCACTACTCGTCCGCGATTCAGCAGCACCACGCGCTGGATCTCGGGCACGATGTCCGCCAGTTCGTGGGTGACCAGGATGATCGCTGTCCCGAAATTGGCCAGCGTGCGCATGGTTTGCCGCACGCTCTGCTGGGCCGAGATGTCGAGTGAGTTGCAAGGTTCGTCGAACAGCAACGCGCCCGGCTTGTGCACGAGGGCGCGCGCGATCAATACGCGTCGAGCTTCGCCCGACGACATCTCACAAACCGAGCGGTCCGCCAGATGGGAGATCTTCAATCCGGCGAGCGCGGCGTCGGCGAGTTTGATCTTCTCGGGATCGACCGTCTGATTCGGCCAAATGGCCGTGCTGCTGAAGAAGCCGGAGAGCACCACGTCTCGGCCGCTGGCTTCGCCGGTGACCGACAGCATCAGGTCGTTGGAGACGATTCCCATGTGCTCGCGGAGTTTGAAGACGTCCCAGGTTTCGTGGCCGAGGAGCTTCATCCAGGAATCGTCTCTCACGTCTTCTCGTATAACGGGATAACACTCGCGCGTGATGGTCTTGATCAGGGTCGATTTGCCGCAGCCGTTGGGGCCGAGGATGGCGACGTGTTCATCGGCCTCAATCCGAAGGCTGAAGTCGTCCAGCGCAATCTTTTGTCCCCGCATCACGCGCAGGTTGTGGAAGTCGAGTAGGGCAGGATGAGTGCTCATGGTTGGGCGTGATTCATCAGTGTAGACGAAGGCCGGCCATTGAATCGCGTCATCAGGATCCCCATGGCAACGATACGGTGTGTGGTTGGATTCGGGGTCCAACTGGGAACTCCCGAAATCGGTAACGGTTGGATCTGGTGATAGGGGTCCCCTCGGCAAGCTCAGGGTAGGCTCTTCGACTGCGCGGGACGGCTCGCGTTGCTCGCCGTCCGCTCGCTCAGAATGACAAGCTTGACGGCTGGTTGTGAATGGACAGCGCCGCCGACCAACGACTAACGACTAACGACCAACGGCCAACGACGGGCGACTCACGACCGACGACTAACGGCCGGCGACCGGCCTGCATTACACTGAAGCCAGATGCCGCTCAAGGTCTATCGTCTGCGCCGACTGCTGGCTGCCACGGCCGTGCTGCTTACTCTGGTTGTGGCGGGAATGTATTTCTACGCGCGTTCGAAGGCGACGGATGTGCTGAAAAAATTTCCGGGAAAGATCGGGTATGACATCAGCAAGACCGCCAACGGCTTTCAGTTTTCGAAGTCCGATGGCAAACGCACGCTTTTTACCGTTCAGGCTAGCGACGTAAAAGAGTTCAAGCTCAACGGCAACGCCGAGCTGCACAACGTGAGCATCGTGCTCTACGGGCGCGACTCCTCACGCTTCGATCAGATCTCCGGCGACGATTTTGCCTTCAACCAGAAGACGGGTGACGTCAAGGCTAACGGCGACGTGCAGATCGATCTGGTGGCCAACCCGGCAGGCCTGGTGAGTCCCGATCAATCTACGCCGAAGGAGCTTAAGAATCCCATCCACCTGAAAACGCGCGATTTGGTTTTTAATAAAGACACGGGAAACGCCGCGACCGCGGCGCGTGTGGAGTTTCGAATGCCCCAGGCCACGGGATGGGCGGTGGGGGTGAAGTACGCCGGCAAGACCAACACGCTGACTTTGCTGTCGCAAATTCATGTGGTGCTCAATGGTCCGAACGCAGCCGTCATCGAGGCCGAACACGGAATCATTACCAACGATCCGCGGGAGATCGTGCTCGACCACCCTCACCTGGAGCGCGAAGCCGGGACGCTGGAGTCCGATCGGGCTGTGTTCCAGCTTGGCCGGGAGAATCACGTGGAGCGAGTGCTGGCCACGGGAGACGTCACTACGGTGACGCGGACCCAGGCCGCGAAGGGAGCAAGGGCCGAAGGGAATCGTACCGCCGCCAGCGGCCCGGCCCTTCCACCGCCGTCTTCGGAAATGCGCAGCCGCGCTGACCAGGCGGAGTTCTTGCTCTCCGGAAAAGAAGACCTGCTTCGCACCGCAACCCTGACCGGCAACGTTCATTTCGAGCAAAGCGGGCCTCAGTCCATGCAGGGAGAAGCGAGGCGCGTCATCCTCGACTTCGCAGGCCGGAACCAGCTTCAGAAAGTGCATGCCCTCGACGGAGTGCGGCTGACCCAGAAGCGGGAGCCAGAAGAAAAGGCAGCGGCAAAAAGCGTTGCATCCGGCCCGCAGGATTTCGCGCTCAATGCCCCCATCGTGGATTTCACGGTGGAGCAAGGCCACATTCTGAAGCGTGCCGTAACGTCCGGCGCGGCACAGATTGCAATTACCCAGGCCCAGCCGGCTAGTTCGGGATCGACGCAGGCTCCTCCCGAGCAGCGCACCGTGGTTACGGCCGGAAAGTTTGACGCGCAATTCGCATCTTCCGAGGGGAGAAACCATCTCGCCAGCGTCCACGGCGCTCCCAACGCCCGCATCGTCAACTCGACTGCCGGCAAGCCCGACCGCGTCAGCACCAGCGACTCCGTCGACGCGACGTTCCTGCCGCAAGGCGGCATCGACGCCGTCACGCAACAAGGCAACGTTGCCTATAGTGACGGGCAGCAACCCGATAAGCGGATGCAAGCCTGGGGCAATGCGGGGCGCTATACCCCCGCAGACCAGATGCTCGCGCTCACCGGCAGTCCGCGCGTTGCCACTGGCGGCATGGCGACCACGGCGAAAATCATCCGCCTGAACCGCGCCACCGGGGACGCTCTCGCTCAAGGCGACGTCAAGAGCACCTACAGCGAATTGAAGGAACAACCGAACGGCGCCTTGCTGGCCTCTTCGTCGCCGATCCACATCACGGCGTACAGCATGACGGCCCACAACACTTCCGGGACCGCCCTCTATTCGGGCAACGCGCGGCTTTGGCAAGACGCGAACATTATCGAGGCCCCCACAATTCAATTCGAGCGCGACCGAAGATTCGTCATCGCCCAAGGCACATCGGACCAGCCGGTGCAGACGATTCTGGTTCAGGCGGAGAAGGTTCAAGCCGAGAAAGCTCAAGCCGAAAAAGTTCAGGCGGAGAAAGTTCAAGCCGAGAAAGCCCAGGCCGCAACGGCTCCCGACAAAACAGCCAAAGCTGGAAATAGCCCTCAATCCGCGAAGATTGGGCGAAAAAGGACCGGGACGGCATCTCCGCTCTCCAGTTCAAGCCCGATCTCCATTACCGCGGCAAAGCTGACCTATGCCGATTCCGAGCGCAAGATTCACTACGAAGGCGGAGTCGTTGCCAAGGGAGCAGACTTTACCGCCACTGCGCAATCCGCCGACGCGTACCTGCTTGCCCGCAGTCAAACCTCAAGCAATCAGTCATTTGCCGGTCCCGGCCAGCTCGACCACATGGTCGCCCAAGGCGACGTCGTGATTCAAGAACCCAACCGCCGAGCCAACGGGGAGAAGCTGGTTTATACCGCCGCCGACGACAAGTTCGTCCTCACGGGCGGACCGCCTAGCATTTTTGATGCCGAACAAGGCAAGATTACCGGGGTTTCGTTGACTTTCTTTAGACGCGATGATAGGGTGCTGGTAGAAGGCGAAGCAAGTACTCCTGTGGTAACGACGACGCGAGTGGCAAGATAAATGCGTACCCTGGCCACGGAAGAAATTGGCAAATCGTATCGTGGCCGGCGCGTTGTAAATGGGGTCAGCCTGACGGTCGAGCAGGGCGAAGTTGTTGGTTTATTAGGCCCTAACGGCGCAGGCAAGACCACCACCTTTTATGCAATTGTAGGCCTGATCCCTCCCGATACTGGCCGCGTTTTGTATGACGGTCAAGACATTACCGACGTCCCAATGTATTTACGGGCGCGTCAGTATGGCATCAGCTATCTCCCGCAAGAAGCATCGGTTTTTCGCAAACTGACGGTAGAGGAAAACATCCTCGCGGTGTTGGAGGCGCAGCCGATGTCCTGGCACGAGCGCCGCGAGAAGATGGAAAAGTTTATTGACGAACTGGGATTGGAGCATATTCGCCAGAATCGCGGATATGCCTTGTCCGGTGGGGAGCGGCGGCGCGTGGAAATTGCCCGCTGCCTGTGCATCAACCCCACATTCATTTTGCTGGATGAACCGTTTTCCGGGATCGATCCGATTGCCGTGCTCGACTTGCAGAAGATCATCAGCAGCCTGCGAGCCAGCGGCATCGGAGTCCTGATCACGGATCACAACGTGCGTGAAACGCTTTCGGTGACCGACCGGGCCTACATCATCGACGACGGCAGAATTTTCCGTCACGGACAGCCCGAGCAGTTGGCCAGCGATCCGGAAGTGCGGCGCGTGTATTTAGGCGAGAGCTTTTCTTTGGTGTGAACGTTTTAAGTTTTGTCATTCCGAACACGCGCAAAGCGCGGGTGAGGAACCTGCTGTTTGCTGGCACTAGAGATTCCTCCGCCCCTCGCGTTCGCTCGGGGGTCGGAATGACAACGGCCTGCCGAATACGAATACGAGGTAGTCCGCGATGACGATTGACGAACGCTTGGAAGCTGTGACTCATACTTTGGCGCTGGTGTCGCTCGAAAGCGAGACACATGATCGCCAGCTTGACCGGGCGGCAAAGCTGGTCACCGAAGTTGCTGAAGGCACGGCCAGACTCTTGCGGGTTGTCGAGATGCACGAACACCGGCTCGACAGCCACGATGATCGCCTCAACAAGCTGGAGTAATTGACGACCGATGACCAACGACTAACGACCGCCGACTAACGACATGGTTTTGCTTCAACACAAACTCAGCGTAAAGCTCTCGCAGCGGCAGATCCTCACCCCGGGTCTGGTGCAGATGGTCTCCGTCCTTGCGCTCAACAAGCTCGAGCTCAAGGACATGATCAACGCGGAGATGGTCGAGAATCCGGTTCTCGAAGAACTAGAAGAGTCGGTTCCGCTGCTCGACGAAATCGGCAAGAAGGAAGAAGACCGCGAACGCGCCGCTGCCGCTACCAACGAAGAAAATCCCATCACCGCGGTCGAAAAGAAAGATCCGTTCGAAGAGATTGATTTCGGCTCGTTCTTCCAGGACTATCTCGATCCCGGTTATCGCACCCACAGCGAGATGGAGGATATCGAGCGACCGTCGTTTGAAAACTTCCTTTCCAAGCCGACCAACCTCACCGATCACCTTGCCTGGCAGTTGGGGGCGCTCAGCTTGCGCCGCGAGGTTCGCGAAGCCGCCGACTTGATCATCGGGAATCTGAATGAAGACGGGTACTTGATCGCCAGCGATGACGAGTTGCTCGGTGTGGCGCCCCCGGCGGCGCCTGAAGTCGATGCCCAGACCGCAAAGAATATCGTGAGCGAGGCTCAAGCCCTGGGCCTGACGGAGGTCGCTGCCGAGCCTGGCGCGGATGCCGAAGAGGTTCCATCCCTGGGTGGGATTACCGATTCCGCGATCGTCGATTCTGCCGACACGGAGCAAAATGATCTCGAGGACCAGGCAAGCGCGGAGCCAATCTATGGCGGGACTGCGGAGGTCGTGCCCGCCGCGGAACCACGCGCGGAGGCATCTTTCCCCAGCCGCTCAGGAGATTCAGCAGCCGCGGTTGCTCCGGCTCCCGATCCCGCGGCCCAGCGCTCACCGATCTACAAGCCAAATTTCTCTGCCGCAGATTTGCAGGAAGCTCTGGAAGTTGTCCGCCAACTCGATCCTCCCGGCGTGGCCTGCCGCGATCTCCGCGACTGCCTGCTCCACCAGCTGCGCTACCATCAGGCACAGCTCGCGATGAACAAGAGCACCAACGGTACGGCCCAACTCCTGCAAGATGCCATGGCTGTGGTCGACCAGCATCTTCGCGGCCTGCAGAACAAGCAGCACAAAGAAATTGGTAAAGCCATCGGCCGTCCCATCGAAGCCGTTCAGCAGGCGCTCGACTACATCCGCACACTCGATCCCCGTCCCGGCCTGCGCTACAACAAAGTCCAGGCGCGCCTCATCGAGCCCGACGTCGCGTTCGTGAAACATGGCGACGAGTGGCTGGTGATCATGAACGACGAAGACCTGCCCCAGCTTCGCCTGAATCCGGCCTACAAGAAACTGGTCACGCGCGACGGCACCAATGAAAAGAGCACCCGCGACTACGTGAAAGAGCGCTACAAGAGCGCCATCCAGCTCATCAAGAATATCGAGCAGCGCAAGCAGACCATCACCAAAGTCTGCTATTGCATCGTTGCCCGCCAGCAGGATTTCCTCGAGCGCGGCATCGATCAACTCAAACCCATGATGATCAAGGAGGTGGCCGAAGAAATCGGCGTGCATCCTTCCACGGTAAGCCGCGCAGTGGCCAGCAAATACGCCCATACTCCCCAGGGCGTATTCGAACTGCGGTACTTCTTCAGCGAGAGCGTGCAGGGGCCGGAGGGCGGCGGCACATCGCTACTCATCCTTAAGCGCCGCGTGAAAAAGCTCATCGAAGAAGAAGATCCCAGCCGTCCGCTGACCGACGAGCAGATCACCAGAATCCTGCAATCGCAGGGCATCCAGGTGACCCGCCGCACGGTTGCCAAGTACCGCGAAGACATGCGCATCCCCAGCACGCACCAGCGCAGAGTCAAGAAATAGCGTCATTGGCCGTTGGTCGTTCGTCGTTGGCGAATCCGCTTACGACCCACCTCCCGCGAGCCAACGACCAACGACTAACGACTAACGACTAACGACTAAACGACCAACGACTAAATGCGGTGCCCGATTTATCCGATCAGTAAGACTATGAGGGGGCGCTCATGAACGTGGAATACACTGGCAGACACTACGTAGTCACTTCCACCATCCGCAAAGAAGTAGAAACCGGCCTCACGAAAATCCGTAAAATCCTGGGCGACCGCTTTGACGCCAATGTCATCCTCGCCGTCGAAAAGCATCGCCACAAAGCCGAAATCACTATCAGTCCGCGCAATGGTCCGCTGGTCGGCCTGGCTCAGGCCAAGGACATGGCGATCGCCGTCAACGAAGCTCTCGACCACCTCGAAAAGCAGGCGGTTAAATACAAAACGCGCTGGATGTCGAAAAAACGCTCGGCCCGCAAGACCGAGGAAGTCAAAAAATGGAACGGCCACTCCACGCCGGCGGATGAAACCAGCGTGCAGCCCGTCATCGGCCTGTCCGAAAAGACCGCGGTTCCAGTCATGGTCCACAAATACCCAGCCGTGGCCAAGACCACCGAGGTGCACCTGGTCCGCTCCGACGAAGCCGTCGCCATGCGCCCCATGACGCTGGAGGAGGCCATTAAAGAAGCCCACTTCCGCGACCGCGACGTCTTCGTCTTCCGCGATCCCAAAGGCAAAGTGATGATCCTGCACCGCACACGCGACGGGAAAATGGAGTTGATCGAGGCGCCGTAGAAGCGCGAAAGCCAAGAGACTCTTGTGGGGACGGGCGACTCGCCCGTCCTTTTCGACCAGCCAGAGTGCGCACTGTCCCGATCGCCACGATTCGGAAATGAGCTATTCGGTGGCTCGGCGATTCTCCTGGACGCTTTGACAATGGCCACCGCAGAGGCCTAGCATCGTAACTGAGCAAGCAACGTCCTCTTACTCCTTCAGGTTCTCTGAACTAAGTCAGCCCATCTGAAGTTGCTCCCTCTTAGCGTCCTTCCGAAAGCTCAAACAAGCCGAAAACCTAGGAGTCCGCATGCGGAAGCAGTGGCGATTCGCGCAAGTGCTCGTAGTGGCGGTCCAACTGGCCAGCGTAGCTGTCGCACAGCAAGTTTTAACGGAGTCGGGAGCGATCTCCGGCCTACGTGAAAGTGGAACCAGCGTCTACAAAGGCGTCCCCTTCGCCGCGCCCCCGGTCGGCGACTTACGTTGGCGGCCGCCCGTAGGCGTCGCATCGTGGACCGGCACCCGCAAAGCGGACGCGTTTGCTCCGGCCTGCACGCAAGTCGGTGTGTCCATGCCCGGCGAGACTCCGCCGGCAATCAGTGAGGACTGTCTCTACCTCAACATCTGGACGCCCGCAACTGCCAAGCCTGCGTCCCAGCACCTGCCGGTTATCGTCTGGATCTACGGCGGCGGTTACAACAACGGGTCGGCTGCGATGCCCTTGTACTGGGGTGATCAACTAGCGCGCAAAGGAGTGATCGTCGTCACCATCGCGTATCGACTCGGTCCACTGGGTTTTCTTGCGCACCCCGAGCTGACGCGCGAGTCCGCCCACAAATCGTCGGGCAACTACGGCTTGATGGACCAGATTGCCGCTCTGGAATGGATTCAGAGAAACATCAAGAACTTTGGTGGCGACCCGAAAAACGTAACCATCGCCGGCCAATCTGCCGGAGCCATGTGCGTGAGCATGCTGATGGCCTCGCCACAGGCGAAAGGCCTGTTCCAGCGTGCCATTGGAGAGAGCGGCGGCCTGTTTGAGCCGCTCCAGCTCGCGCCCAAATATCTGCTGGCCAATGCGGAACACGACGGGGAGAAATATGCCGCCTCGCTGGGCGCGGCATCGTTGAAGGACCTGCGAAAGCTACCCGCAGCATCCCT
>Ga0210402_10002185_pt1 | contig 19264 bp, 14 predicted proteins | sample IncBWC7MmetaG_FD_161055 | JGI IMG/M metagenome (GOLD analysis project Ga0210402, IMG submission 161055) | Forest soil microbial communities from Barre Woods Harvard Forest LTER site, Petersham, Massachusetts, United States - Inc-BW-C-7-M | ecosystem: Environmental > Terrestrial > Soil >... | reverse complement strand
CGGTCAACCCGACAGCCTTTTGCCCGAAAAGGTTGGTCTTCAGCCCTATATCACGATGGAAATCTTCGGGCGCCTGACCGTCGCCTTTCGCGAATATCGTCATGCCATACGCGATCACGCAAATCCCGAGTTTGCCGAACGTAATGCCATCTTTTACTCCGGGTGGATGGGGCATTACGTTGCAGACGCCGCGAACCCGCTGCATACCACAGTGAATTTCAATGGCTGGACCGGCGCCAATCCTAACGGCTACACCACCGACCACACCATCCACTCGCAGATGGAAGGGATATTCGTTGCTGCCAACTTCAAGCACCTACCCTTCGCCGATCTCGTGCCGGCGCAAGCACGCAAGCTCAATGACCCGTTTCAGGATTATCTGGCTTACCTGCAGAAATCGCACGGTTATGTCGAGCAGGTTTACCAGCTCGAAAAAGGCGGAGGGTTTGACGGGGCAGGTACTCCTGCATCACGGGAGTTCATCGAACAGCGCATGGCTGCCGGGGCCGAGATGTTGCGTGACCTCTGGTACACGGCGTGGCTCGATAGCGCGGTCGATCCTCCGCCCTACGTTCCTGTTAAGCCGGATCCTAAATCAACGCCGGCTGACTCGCCCCATCCCAACATGCGAACGGCTCCCAAGCTTGGTGAACCACCTCCCCAGCCAGGCGCGTGACGCAATGAGCAAGAGCCTTACTCCTGAGACCGAGAAACTGCTCTGGGGAAGCCGCCGAAGCCGCCGCCTTGGCCTATGCGCCGTTTTTCGATTTTCACGTCGGAGCAGCCTTGCTGACTGGCGAAGGCGAAATCGTGAGCGGCTGGAATGTCGAGAACTCTTTTTACAGGCTCACCAACTGCGCGGAGGAGACCGCGGTCTTGCGTGCCATCGCGGAGAGCAAATTATCGCGGGGCGTCGCGATCGAAGCGATCGCAGGGGTCCAGCGCGACCACCATACCTGCACGCCTTGTTGAGCATGCCGTCAAGTGCCGTATGAATTCGGGCTGACGCCATGGTGCTTTATGAGTCCCATGGGGAACCCCTTCTGACAACGGTCAGCGCCTTGCTGCCGGAGAGTTTCCAACTGTAGCCGCCGGCCACTTCCGGCCTTCAAATTCGCGGAACTGATGTTCCAGCGCCCACTGCAGCTTTGCTTTGTCGCTCGTGTCCAGGTACTTCTCGCAACCCGCCGCCGGTGACGCCGTTCCCGGTGAAACAACTGCACACTCTTTCACCGGAACAAATGTCTTGTCATTACTCCACAGACTGCCGCCCTTGATGAAGGCGTGCTCCAGGCTGGTGCGCGCCATCCGCTTCAACTCGCTGTACGACAGATTTTGTTCCTCGACACCCTTTAGGTATTCGTGTGTCATATCGGAGCGCGACACGCCCTCGTCATCTGTCGCCAGCGCAACTGGAACGCCGGCGCGCATGAAGTCGTGTAGCGGGTGAGCGGCGCCCTTCACGCCGAGGATCACGTCGTTGCTGGTGAGGCAAATCTCCACCATCACGTTCTTCTTCGCCATCTCGTCGAGCAAAGCAACCGAGCCGGTTTCGTTGATTGCATCTACTCCGTGTCCGATGCGCCCGGCGCCGGCCATCTCGACGGAGTCCCGCACATGAAAACGCAAGCCCTCGGGCGGCACCAATCCCTCGACCAACTCACCGGCGTGCAGCGTTACATGCACGCTGGGATACTGGCTGTGCAGGTACTGCATCATCCGCATGTGGAGCGGAAAGTCATGCATGGGAACGTAGTAGTCCTCGGGCATGACCATGTTCAGTCCGACAAACCGCGGATCGGCCAAGGCGAGTTCGAACCCCAGAACCATCTGTGCATACACAATCTGTTTTGGCAGTCCTCGCAATACCTGAAACAGGTAACGCTGCGTAACATTGCACCCCGGCGTAGCGCCGGCCGCGCCGCAATGCATCTGGCGGTCACGAATCTTTTCGGCCTCATTGGCCTGATGGATGGCTTCGGCGACAGCCAGTTTCAGGCCATTCTCGGTCAGGGCCTTGCGCAAGGCGGTCAGCGTCTCCGGCGTTGCGTCGGCGGTCAGCGGAATCGCCTTCACAGCGTCCGCGTTCAGCATCTCGGCAAACGCCTTGCCCGTGGGCGTGAACATCAACTCCTGGTACAGCTCGCGTTGCGAGGCTGCACGATTGGCCGTCTCCGCCATCATCATTCCGGTGTTGCCGTGGGTGGCTGCGCCAAACTTGTCGAACGCATCGAAGAAATGGTCGTGGCCTGACTGTCCCGTGAGCTGCCAATTTCGCATGGAGAATGCATCGACCATGCTCCTGTACAGAGCCGGATTGGCGTAGGCGGTGCCCGCCGGGACCTTCGGATCGACGCACGGTGGAGCAGTGAGTGCATATGTTGCCGGATCGACACAGGAACCGTTGGCCGCGGCCCAGTCAATCAACGTCTCGGCATAGATTGCGCCCGACAGATGATTGTGCAGGTCGCCGCCCTTGGGCATCTCGAGGAGAAAGGCAACCAGCAGGTTCGGGTCTTTCTTGATGCTCTCGAAGTAGCGCTCCGTCTGTAATTCTGGCGAGACGCCGGGGCGACTGGCGGCCAAAACGCCCGGTGCACTGATACAGCACGCCATCAACAATGCGCCAGCTATCGCCAAACGGACCGAGCGTTGGAACATGAGTGATCCTCCCAGGGCGGACAGCGACAGCCAGTGTTCCAGAATGCGGCATCATAACAGCCGCCAGCGGCGATTGGTGAGAGTTGAGTTTCCTCCGCCGATTCTCTACCATCCAAGCTTCTTGAATCCCACCGTTGGGGATGCCCTTGGACCGACTCAAAGTCCTGCTTGCCCGCGAACAGATCGCAGAGAAGGTTATCGAGCTCGGCGCGCGCATCACCAGCGATTTTGCCGGTGAATCGGTAGTACTCATAGGGGTCTTGAAGGGCGCCACGATCTTTCTGGCTGATCTGGCCCGCGCGATCAAGCTCGATGCCAGCTTCGATTTCATTGCCGTTTCCAGCTATGGCAACACCAAGCAGCAGAGCGGGGAAGTGAAGCTGATGAAGGACGTCGACCACTCGATGGGAGGGAAGAACGTGATCCTGGTGGAAGACATCCTCGACACCGGACTCACGCTGACGTACTTGAAAAATATCCTGCTTGGTCATCAGCCGAAAACCGTGAAGATTGCCGCCTTGTTGGACAAGGTCTCGCGCCGGACCCAGCCCATACAAGGCGACTACATTGGATTCGAGATTCCCGACGAGTTCGTGGTGGGCTATGGGCTGGACTTCGCCGAGCGCTACCGTAACCTGCCGGATGTGTGCATTCTGGAAACTGACGGCCAGTAGGGGTAGAATCGCACCTGCCTATGTCGGTTAATACTTTAATAATGGGGCGCGATCCTGCGACGCTCCTGCGGGACTGGCGCTCCGTAGCCAGCTTGATCGATCACACCTTGCTCAACCCAGCCGCTACCAACCGTGACATCATCACGCTTTGCGGCGAAGCCAAACGCTACGGCTTCCACTCGGTAATGGTAAATCCAGCCTACCTGACGCTGGCCGCTTCCCAGGTGCACGGATCGCAGTTAAGGTCGGTACGGTGATTGGGTTTCCGCTTGGGGCGAACCTCACCGTAACCAAGCTTGCGGAAGCCGAGGCGGCAGCAAAGAACGGCGCCCAGGAACTCGACATGGTGATCAATGTCGGAGCGCTCAAGTCAGGGAGCCGCGTCCTGGTGCAGACCGAGATGCGCAGCCTTACGGAACTGGCTCATGCCCACGGTGCGATTCTCAAAGCAATCATTGAAGCAGCGCTCCTCAGCCAGGAGGAGAAAATCCTTGCTTGCGCTCTTGCCCTCGATGCCGGAGTCGATTTCGTGAAGACTTCGACCGGCTTTGCTGTATCCGGCGCAACCGCAGCCGACGTAGCGCTGATGCGTGGAGTCGTTGGTCACGATGTCGGAGTGAAGGCGGCGGGCGGCATCCGTACCGCGGCGCGGGTTGCCGAGATGGTCGATGCCGGAGCGAACCGCATCGGGGCCAGCGCCAGTGTCGCCATCGTGCGCGAACTGGGTGCGCCCTCGGACCAGTAAATAATGCCTAGCGATCGCCTTGCATCGCAGCCACGCCGGACGACGCGTTTCTCGCGGGAGTTAACATGGGCCGTCTGACCGGCGTGCTCGGTATTTTCGCCATTCTGCTTTTTGCCTATCTCTTCTCTACCGATCGCAAGGCGATCCGCGTCAAGACGGTTGTCATCGGCCTAATCCTGCAATTTGTCTTCGCCATTCTTGTGTTGCGTGTGGGATGGGGAGAGCGGGTGATCGCCGTTGCCGGGAACCTGGTCACACGGCTGCTGGCCTATTCGTTTGTGGGATCGGAGTTTTTGTTTGGCCCACTAGGCAGCAAAATCTCGAAATACGGCTTCTTCTTCGCCTTTCAGGTGCTGCCGATCATCATCTTCATCGCAGCGTTCTTCGCCATTCTTTATCACTACGGCGTGATGCAGTTCATCATCCGCCAGCTGGCCAAGGTCATGATGCGCTTCATGGGTGCCAGTGGTGCGGAGTCGATGGACGTTGCCGCCAGCATCTTCATGGGCCAGACCGAGGCGCCGCTGACGGTCCGCCCCTACCTGCCCAAGGCGACCCAATCGGAATTGATGGTCATCATGACGGCTGGCATGGCCCATATTTCCGGCGCAGTCATGGGCGCCTACATCGCCTATGGCATTGAAGCGCGCCACTTGCTCGCTGCCGTTATCATGACCGCGCCCGGCACCATCGTGATCGCCAAGATGTTGGTGCCGGAAACCGAACAGCCGCTAACCGCCGGAACCACGAAGCTGGAGGACATCGAGTTCGAAGACAAACACAGCAATGTGCTTGACGCCGCAGCCAAGGGCACCACCGACGGCCTTCGCCTCGCGCTCAACGTCGCCGCCATGCTGATCTCATTCCTCGCCCTGATCGCCTTACTCGACGGCATCCTCGGGAGCGTTCACAACCTCCTGGCCGCGCACGGATTCCAATGGTTCCCGGGCAAGCTCGAAACCATCTTCGGAGTCATCTTCGCGCCCGTCGCCTGGCTCATCGGCGTACCTTGGCACGATTGCCTTTCCATCGGCAACCTGCTTGGGACCCGCATGGTGCTGAACGAACTGGTGGCGTTTACCATGCTCGGTGCGCAGAAGGCTTCCCTCGATCCGCGCTCGGTCACCATTGCGACCTTCGCCCTGTGCGGTTTCGCCAACTTCAGCTCCATCGGTATTCAGATCGGCGGCCTCAGTGCATTGGCGCCTGAGCGGCGTCACGACCTGGCCAAGTTGGGATTTCGCGCCATGATTGCCGGCACGCTCGCCAACCTCATGTCAGCGAGCATCGTGGGAATTCTCCTGCGCTCTTGACCAAGGCTGTCACAAACACCAGCCATGTTCATCCTCACACCCGCGTGTGATCTTTGCACTCGTTCCTGCTGCCGGCTGGGCCCATGCTGAAAGATTGTCAGCCGACTACCGGCTCCATAAGGCCCGTGTGCGCTGGAAGCGCAAGACGTCTGTTCCTCGCCCGGAAGTCGAAAACGTCGTGAAGATCACCACCATCCCGGCGGTCGACGCGCTGGATAACTCGGTACCGCAGAGGCTTCCGGTTGCACATTTGGTAGCGGCCCCTTGCGGTAAGGTCGCATCCCGAAGATAACCGGCCGTTCGGACACCAGCGGCGGCTCCTACGACTTAAGTTGTACCCAACTACGATTGAAGAGGGATTCGTCGCTTGAACGCTGGATGGCAGAATCTCGAGCAATGGGATGTGAGCTGTTTGGCAGTAGGTAAGTGGGTATGCACGCTCTTCCAAGGACTTACACTTCGTCCGTCGGCGGAATTCTGAAAACCTTTAGGGACTTTGTCGGTAGTGCAACTGGGCGCTGCACTTCCGGCCGGAATTCCGCCTTTCTCTTTTCCTCCAAATCCGTTTCCCGATAGCCAGAACGTTTCGCGGTACGGCGAACGACGATCCGCAAGCGCATGCGAGCCAAGCTGCGTGAGATGAAGCGGCAGCTTCGCCAGCGAAGGCACGATCCCGTAGCCGAAACGGGCCAATGGCTCAAGTCGGTTGTACAAGGCTACTTCAACTACCATGCTGTGCCAGCAAACGTCACGAGCCTCGGCGTGTTTCGTGATCGCGTGGTTCTCTGGTGGCGTACGCTACGTCGCCGCGGCCGGAGACGCCGGGTGTCGTGGACGAGCATTCTCGCATTTGCTCGTAGCTGGCTTGCTCAACCGCGTGTGCTCCATCCCTTTCCTGATGCTCGTTTCCCCGCTACCTATCTGAGATAAGAAGCGGATGCGCGAACAAGCGTCCGTCCGGATCTGGGGGTATCCCGTGAGTGGTATGCCGCGATCGACGACGATCCCAAAATTTCTGGAAGCCAGTTTCGGTGCCCGAGTACCATGCCTAAGTGGTTCATACTCTGAGCTGGTCGCGCTTACTCGTACCGCAGCGCTTCGATAGGATTGAGTTCCGACGCTTTACGCGAAGGATAGTACCCGAAGAAGATCCCTATTCCTGCTGCAAACAGGCCCGAGAAGAAAACGAGTTGTGGCGTCAATTTGATCTCCCAGAGCAGCAAGTTCTGGAAGAGAGCAGAAGTTCCGATGCCGGCAATCACACCTAAAAAGCCGCCCAAAAGGCTCATCGCGACAGCTTCACTAAGGAACTGAAATTGAATGTCGGCCTCAGTTGCGCCAACCGCCAGGCGGATGCCGATCTCGCGGGTCCGTTCGGTGACGGAGACCAGCATAATGTTCATGATCCCGATGCCGCCGACGAGCAATGCCAACGATGCCGTGACCCCGAGCAACAAGGTGAACAATTCGCTGGCCTGCAGTTGCACACGAATCACGTCCTCCGGACTGCGAATATTGAAATCTTCGGGCTCGTCGGGATGCAGGTGATGGCGCTCGCGCAACAACCCGACGGCCTGCCTGGTCGCTATCGGAATCGCTGCGCGCGAGGTCGCGGAGAAGAAGATGTCATCCAACCAGCTTGTGCCGCTGATGCGCTTCATTGCGGTGGTGTATGGCATGGCTACGAAATCGTCCTGATCCGAGCCGCTGGCCGACGCTCCCTTGGGCCGGAAGGTTCCGATCACGCGGCACGGCATTGCTTGAACCCTAATGCTCTTGCCTAAGGGATCTTCGTTTGCAAACAGACTCTGAACGACGGTTTGACCCAATAGGCAGACAGGCACGTCCCGATCGACATCGTCGTGAGTAAAAATGGTGCCCGTCTGAATTTCCCACTTGCGAATGTCGAAATACTCCGGAGCTACGCCGCGAAACGTGGTGTTCCAGTTTTGATTTCCGTAAACAACTTGAACTCGTCCATCGACATTGGGGCTCATCGCCTTGAATCCGGGAATTTCCGCGAAGATGGCCTGAGCGTCTGCGACAGTGAGACTATTGGTTTCCCGGGTGCCGAATCGCACTCCGTTGGTGGCCCGGCTGCCGGCCTCGATCCAGATCATGTTGTCCCCAAGCTTCTGAAGCTGCTGCTCGACCTTCGCAGACCCGGCCTTACCCACTCCCACCACGCAGATGAAAGCGGCGATGCCCACCACCAGACTGAGAATGGTGAGGATCGTCCGGATCCGGTTTCGCCGCAAGGACTTCATTGCCTCGGTCCAGATCGAATTGGCGTAGGTCAACATGATGTTTGCAAAACGTCCTGCTCGTCGGGTGATCTGTCTTCATTCATAGCGCAGGGCCTCGATCGGGTTCAGCTCCGACGCCTTCTTCGCCGGATAGAAGCCAAAGAGCGTTCCGATGGCAATTGCGAAAACCGGCGCCAACACTACGATGTAGGGCGGGATCAGAATCGGCCATTCCAATGCACGTGAGACCACCAGTGAGCTGGCTATCCCGAAAACGATTCCGATAGCTCCTCCGATCAAGCCGAGAAACATGGCTTCGATGAGGAACTGCTTTCGTACGTCTTCCTCTGTGGCGCCGACTGCCAATCGAAGCCCAATCTCACGCGTCCGTTCGGTGACCGAAACCAGCATGATGTTCATAATTCCGATCCCTCCCACCAGAAGAGCTATGCTCGCGACGATACTCAGCAGGACTGTCATCACAGAACCCTGCTCGGCCGCGGCATCGGCGACATCAGCGAGGTTGCGCACCACAAAGTCGTTCGGATCGCCAGGGCGGATTTTGTGCCGGTCGCGCAACAAGCTCACGATCTGTTGCTGTGCGACGTAGCTCGCCTCGCGGGAGACGGCCGACACCATGATCCAACGAAGCCATTCCTGGCCAAGCAGTTTCTTTTGCACAGTGGTGAGCGGAACGAAGATCGCATCGTCCTGGTCCTGTCCGCCTTCAATACTGATCCCCTTAGGCGCAAGTACTCCGACGACCTTGAACGGCAGATTGCCAATCCGGATCGTCTCTCCGGTTGGGTTCGCCGATCCGAACAGGTACCGGCGCACGGTATCACCGAGCACCGCCACCGTGGCGGATTGGGTCACATCGTCTTCGCCGAAGGAAGTACCGCTGGCGAACGGCCAGTTGCGCACCTCAAAATACTGCGGCTCAGTGCCGTTGATCTGGGTCGCCCAGTTCTGGTTGCCGTACACGACTTGCTGGCCCGTCCCCGTGCCTGGCGCTGCCTTGGATACGGACGGGCACTCGCGGGCAATGGCCCTCGCGTCAGCTAATACAAGGCTTTTCGTCTGGCCGCTGCCAACGTTCAGACCGTATCGGTTCACCGAACCAGAGCCGACAAGCAGCATGTTGGAGCCGAGCGCCGCCAACTGTTCCTGTGCCTTGGTAGCCGCTCCCTGACCGATGCCAACCACTGCGATGACCGCGCCCACGCCGATGATGATGCCGAGCATGGTCAGGCTGGATCGCAACTTGTTGCGGGCCAACGCGCGAACCGCAAGCAGGAATGCAGCCGCCAAGTCCATATTTACCTTCAATCCTCGATCGTGGGGAGGGTCTTCAATACTTCGCTTGCGATCTGCGGCGACGCGACAACGTCGTCCCGCTTGATATGGCCATCTCGAAACACAATTTCTCGTTTGGCGAACTGAGCGATATCCGGCTCATGGGTCACCAGCACGATGGTCAAACCCTGAGCATTCAACCGTTGGAATATTTCTATGATCTCCACTGCCGTGCGACTGTCGAGGTTGCCGGTCGGTTCGTCCGCCAGCAAAAGCGACGGCTGATTAGCCAGCGCCCTCGCGATGGCGACTCTCTGCTGCTGGCCTCCAGAAAGCTGCGACGGAAAATGGTGCTCCCGTTCCGTCAGACCCACCAGCGCCAGCGCCTCACGCGCGCGGCTCTCACGTCCTTTCTTGCTGACCCGCGAGTACAGCATCGGAAGTTCAGTGTTCTCCAACGCCGAAGTGCGGCCCAGTAGATTGAAATTCTGAAATACGAACCCGATCTTGTGATTCCTTATACGCGCAAGCTCTTTCTTGGCGAGCCCCGACACGTCAATTCCGTCCAACAGATACTGTCCAGCCGTCGGTTTGTCGAGACAGCCAAGGATGTTCATGAAGGTGGACTTCCCGCTGCCGCTCGCACCCATGATGGCAACAAAATCGCCGGGTGCAACGCTCAGGCTCACTCCGCGTAGCGCGTGCACCTCGGTTTCGCCAAGCTGATAATTCTTTCTAAGGCCACGAACTTCGATGAGCGGCGCAGTGCTGCTGGATTTTCCATCACCCTCGACAGGAGTTGGGTTCGACATGGCCATACCTAGCGCCGTGGACCAGCAAGCCCGGGCCCTGCGTTTCCGCCCTTGGTCGTGGTCACCCCAGTCAGCAGCTCTTCTCCCGGCTTCAAGTCTCCGCCCGTCATGGCGGTGTAGGTGTGATCGGTCAGCCCAATCGAAATCTGCACCGGTTGCAGTGACTTGTCAGGAAGCAATTTCCAGACGACCGCACGCTCGGCGCCGGCATCTGCACTTGAGGTCACAGCGGGCTGCGGCCGAGGCGCGTCGCCCGTCGGAGCCGATTGCGTGATCTCAATCCCATATTTTCGATACAGTTCTTGAATTTGCGCAGGCGGCAAATCGGGCTTGTAGCGCAGCGCGGCATTGGGGACTTTTACGACGTCGCTCACGGCGGCGACGGGAATGGACACATACGCAGTCATGCCTGGAAAGAGCTTCAAGTCAGGATTGTCGAAATCCACGATCGTGTCGTACGTGACCACGTTCTGCACTGTTGTGGCGTTCATGCGAACCTGGTGTACCGTTCCGTGAAACGACTCTTTTGGGAAGGCGTCCACCTTGAAGTCAGCGCTGTGTCCTGGTCGGATCTCGCCAACGTCCCCTTCATCGGTCTTGGCGTAAACCTGCATCTTCGTCAGGTCGAGCGCGATGGTGAACAGGGTCGGCGCCTGCAGCGAAGCGGCTACTGTTTGCCCAATGTCTATACTCCGGTTCACCACCGTCCCATTGATCGGCGCGCGAATGATGGTGTAGTCCAGGTTGGTCTGGGCTACGCTCAAACTGGCCTTCTTCTGGGCCACCTGCGCTTCCGCCTGCTGAATTGAGGCACGATCGGAACCGACCTGGGCGGTTATCGCGTCGAAGGTCGCTTTGGCTTGGTCCAGTTGCTGCTGGCTTACCACTCCCTGTTTCGCCAGACCGACGGCACGGTCGTAATCCAATCGGTTCTGATTCATCGTCGCCTGATCTTTTGTCAGGTTCGATTTGGCAGCCGCCAACGACGCCTCGGCATTGCCCAGATCGGCGCGGGCCTGAAGAACTGCGCCTTCAAATAGCTTCGGATCAATCTCCGCGATCACCTGGCCCTTGGTGACCTTGGAATTGAAATCGACGTACAGCTTCGAGATCATTCCCGAGACCTGCGAACCGACTTGAACGGAGGTAACGGGATTAATCGTACCGGTGGCATCGATAACTTGCCGAATGCCGCCTTTTTCTACCTTTGCTGTGAAGTACTCGTCTTCGGGATCCCGATTGAGCCGAAACGCCACCGTGCCCACAATCACTGCCAGGATCACAAGAATCCAAACCCGATATCGCTTGATGAGTCCCAATTTGCCCTTCTCTGTCTCGATGGCGAGCGGTCCGCTCTGAGCCGCGCTCCCCGGTAACCGCTATCCTGATATGCCTTCTTATATATTCCCGACCCTTCATGCTAACAAGCCAGGCTGAAGAATTGCTGAATTCCACTGGGGCTCTCGAAGACTCTGAGCCCGCTTGCTGAACTGGGTGATTCCGGCGTTCTCCTCGGGCTGTATTCAGATCGCGCCATTAGTCTGAGAGCACCGGTAGTCGAATATCAAGTGCCTAGTCCGAGCGATCTATCAGGACCAGACACGTGCGCATCATCATCGTGGCCCGCAGAAAACATACCTCCAATCAGAAGCAGGATGTACATACGCAGACTGATCCTTGGTCCATTCCCTCAACACATGCAGCCCGGAGGTGGACCATACATTCTCGCCAACTGAGGTAGGAATGCGATAAACCTCTGAATCACCGACGATCCACCAAAGCCGCTGCACCCGCTGCAACGTGGTGCGCTGAACTATAATTACGGTCACAAATGGCCCTAGCCCAAGGCACGATTCTCGGGCAGTATGAAATTCGCTCACCCCTGGGCGCTGGCGGCATGGGAGAGGTGTATCGCGCGCGCGACACCCGGCTGGAACGAGAAGTCGCGATCAAAGTGCTGCCCGAGTCTTTCACCTCCGACCCTGAACGCTTGCGCCGCTTCGAACTGGAAGCGCGAGCCGCAGCGGCCCTGAACCATCCCAACATTCTTGCGGTGCACCAGATGGCGACGCACGAGGGTGTGTCGTACCTGGTGTCGGAACTACTGGAGGGCGAGACGCTGCGCGAACGGCTCAAGCGCGGGCCGGTACCGCTGAGCAAGGCAATTGACTACGGCGTACAGATCGCGGACGGTTTGGCGGCGGCGCACGAAAGAGGCATCGTTCATCGCGACCTGAAACCGGAGAACCTGTTCCTCAACAAGGATGGACGGGTCAAGATTCTCGACTTCGGTCTGGCCAAGCTCGTCCCAGGTCCAGCTGCGTCTGCCGACGGTCGAACCGTTACGATCGAGGAGGAAACCGGACCTGGCGCGGTGGTGGGGACTGTGGGATACATGTCTCCCGAGCAGGTGCGCGGAAAGACGGTCGACCACCGCTCTGACATCTTTGCCTTCGGCACAATTCTCTACGAGATGGTTACGGGGAAGCGGGCGTTTCGCAAGCCAACCTCGCCGGAAACCCTGGTCGCGATTCTGAACGAAGACCCGCCGTCGATCACGCAGCTTGCGCCCGACACGCCTGTGGTGGTGCAGAAGGTCGTGCACCGCTGCCTGGAGAAGGACCCTGAGCAGAGGTTTTACTCGGCGCACGATTTGGCTTTTGCGCTGGAATCGATATCGGATTGGGCCATCTCGTCACTCCCTTCCGGTCCTGTGGAGGCGAGCATGAAAGCCAAACGGACGCGGTTTGCAACCGCCGGAGTATTGCTGGTGATCGTGCTCGGCGCTGCGGTACTTGCTTATTTGTGGATGCGGCCCGAACCAGTGCCCAAGGTCTCCAATTACGTCCAGCTTACGCATGACGGCAAGCACAAATGGTTGGCTGGAACGGACGGTTCGAGGCTGTACCTGAGTTATGGTGCCTACGCTTCCCGCAGTATCGCCGAAATTTCGATCGGGGGCGGCGAGCTCACTAGGATTCCGACGCCTTCTCCCAACCTGGAGGCTGCTGATGTTTCACCGGACGGATCGGAACTTCTCGTGGTGGATGCGCAGGGCAATCCTGATACGGGGCCACTCTGGGGTCTGCCTGTTCTAGGCGGTTCCCCGCGCCGGCTGGGCGACACTGTAGGAATTGACGGTACCTGGTCGCCCGACGGCAAGATGCTGGCTTACTGCAACGGGAACGAGTTGTTCCTGGCAAAGGCGGACGGAACCGAATCCCGTAAATTGGTCACGATGAAAGACTCTGACCTTATCTATCATGCCTCCTGGTCGCCCGACGAAAGCCATTTGCGATTCGATGTTCAGAACCCTGCGGACGGCTCCCGCTTTCTTTGGGAGGTTTCGGTGGAGGGTACGGACTTGCATCGCTTGCTTCCCGATTGGAACAAACCGCCTGACTCGGACTGCTGCGGCAGGTGGACCGCCGACGGGAAGTACTTCGTCTTCGTGTCACGCGGGCAAATTTGGGCCCTGCCGCGAAAGGATGGTTTGCTTCATGCGCCCCAGCCCATAGCACTGACTTCCAGTCCTCTGTGGTTGACCTCGCCACTTCCCAGCAGAGATGGCAAGAAGCTCTTCGTGGTCGGCCGGACGTTCTCGGGCGAGTTGACGCGCTACGACGTGAAGTCGGGCCAGTTCGCGCCCTTTCTCGGGGGCATTTCAGCGGAATACGTTGCCTTCTCACGCGATGGCCAATGGGTGGCTTACGTTTCCTACCCCGGAGGCACGTTGTGGCGGAGCAAAGCTGACGGGCGCGAGCGACTGCAGCTGACCAACCCGCCCAACTATGCCATGCTGCCTCGCTGGTCGCCGGATGGCAAAAACATCGTCTTCTTTGAAAACATTGCTGACAAGCCTTCCAGGATCTATGAGGTTTCACCCGAGGGAGGAATTCCCCGGCAGTTGATGCCGGACGATTCGCAACCACAATGGGACCCCAACTGGTCGCCGGACGGGACCAAGATCGTCTTCGGCGGCGCACCCTATAACGATGCGTCGGTGGTCCGCATCCTAGACCTCGCGAGCCGCCAAGTTTCCACGCTTCCCGGATCGAGGGGCTTCTTCCAGCCCAGTTGGTCCCCTGACGGAAGATACATTTCCGCCGTGTCGTCTGACTCGAAGACTCTTGGGCTGTTCGATTTCCAGACCCAGAAATGGACTGAGGTCGCCAAGGGTACGTTGGGTTGGCCGAATTGGTCGAAGGACGGCCAGTACCTGCAGATTCTCGATAGCAGCGGAACGGGTGCCGTTCTCAGGATTCGACTCAGCGATCGTAACGTAGAACGCGTCGTAGACTTGAAAAATTTCTCCTATACGGGCCACTTATGGACTGGGTTTGCTATCGCGCCCGACGATTCGCCGCTGCTGCTGCGTGACGTCGGAGATCAGGGTGTCTACGCCCTCGACTGGGAAGCGCCGTGAACGGCGCGGGTTCGCTTGAAGGGGATCGTTTTCACCCACGGATACCCATTCGCGCTGCTGGCATATCGCCTTGTCGGTGTAAGTGGCTTTATGGGGGTGATTGCGAGCGCACTCGGCCTGGTCCATGACTCGGAATGCATTTGGAATTGACTTTGGTCAAAATAAAGCCTCGGCGGGCCCTGCAAAATCCTTTGCATGCGGAGGTAATCGGCGCTATAGTGCGACCGTCCGGCAAGACTGAATCTGTCTACCGCAAGAAAGCAGAGAGTATGGCCTTTGATGTGAAAGAACTGATGATCGACATTACCAAGGCTGGGGAGGGGCTGCTAGGGTGCCACCCCAGCAAAATGACTGCCGTCACCTGGGGTTGCTGCGGAACTATCTGTCACCCTACGGTTTATGTTTGTCACCCCAGCGTGCCGACAACGTGGATAGTGTGCAAGCTCGGCACCTACACCTGTTTTGCGGGATCGATAGTGACCTGCGGTGGAACGATCTATTGCGCTGGTACAGAAGATCCGACGATCCTTTTCAAGGGCGTTGACCAGGACCTCCTGAAAGCGGTCAAGGCCCAGCTGCAGAACGCTCTGAAGGACGTGGAGCAACACGAAAAACGTTTAGCCAAGCCGGCTAAGAAGTCGGCAAAGGGAGAATAGAGCTCCGCAAAAACGGCCTCCGCACCTCGATGTGGTTGCGGAATTGCTTATTGCGTTACCCATTGGACCTCACTGAGCGGGAGCGACAGTTCAGGTACTCTCCGCTCAGTGTTTTGTTGTTCAGCCTATTGAAGACAATCTTCCATGAAAAAGGGTTCGTACGACGTCCTGGAATCGGTTTTCGCTGCGAATCCCAAGTATGAATTAGTGTTGTTTGACCGCCTTCCCGCCGTGCAGCGCGAGCTGCTGAAAGATCTCCTGAAGGACCCGGATTTCTACGGTGTTCTCAGCCCGCGTGAAAAGTCCGGCCTGGGAGTGAAATCGGTCTCGCGAGACACCGCGCTGCTTTACCTGACACTCCGGCAGCCGGGCCAGCTGCCCGCGTATGTGCGAGCGACCCTTGGAGATCGGTGCAATCAAGAGATCACGCGGCTTGTTTTGGACGGCGTGCTGGCCCTCGAACGGGAGGGCAAGTTTCTCTCCGGGTCCGACGCTGCCGCGCTGATTTACGCCGGCAATGAGGAATCGAGTGCCGCCTCCACGGTCGAGGGTTTCCTGGAGCGCCTTTCCCTGGACGCACTCCGCTACGGCCAGAGTTTGGGCCTGGTTGATCCCATAGTGCTTTCGTCCCGTCTCTACGGGTACAACCGCACGCCGTTCTCCCCTTTTTGGAGCCGAATTCTTCCCGACGCTGAGACCGTCGTCGATTATCTGGGAATCCGGGAAGGCAACGTCCGTGTATTGCTTGACCGCGATTGGCCGAGGGTACCCAATCCCGCTGCTAACGACGGCTGGCTTGCCTGGCAGTCACGCCGTCTTAGCACAAGGGCTGCTTTCGGCGACCGCGCAACGATTCAATGCAAACTTTACATAAGTCCGAAAGCCGACCACTTGCCCGAGGTCTTTCCCTTGATTCTTGCTGCGCTGAGCCTGACCCGGGTGCGCTACTTCAAGGTCGGGAAGGATGCGCCCGGTTTGCTGCGTCCGGACAAGATGGTGGCCTACTTCGGCAGCTACAGCGACTTGATGGATGCCGCGGAACAACTGAAAAACGAGCTGGCGGGTTGCCCGGTGCAGGGCGTCCCGTTTACTGCGGAACTGGCCGGTGATGGCTTGCTTTCGTGGGGTGTCGATCCGCCTGTCGACGAGCAGGCGCTGCCCTGGATAGGCCAAGAGAGTTGGAGGCTGTGGGTGACTAACCGTCTCGCTGTTGCTCTGATCGCAGCCAGTTCGGATAACACCGCAAATCTAGAGCCGTGGCAATTCGCCTTGCGACGACTCCAATTCGAAGGGGTCGATACACGCTCCTGGACCCCCGCCGGCACTGAATGGAAAAATAGGTTTGGTGCGGAGAATTAGCGTGTCATGAGCATAACCGATCCGTGGATTCTGCCCAGGGGCATTGTCATTACTCCAGTCGAAGACCTTCCAGCCAAACTGCGCGAGCAGGTGGACGCGCGCGACGGCGACTTCGCAATTTCAAGGCCGCAATCACGCACGCCATCCCGTATCCTCGACCCGCAATCCGCGGCCTTGCTCAAAGAGTTCGAAACTCCAAACACGATTGGTCAAGCCATCGCCCATTACAGCAGCGCGGTGAATAGCGACCCGGAGCAGACACTGGAAGACGCGCTTCCCATGCTGACTCAGCTGATTGGCTGGCGGCTACTTGTCCCGCCGAATTCAGAAGAAGCTGAGGAGATTCAGGCGTCGTTCCAGCCTGGCGTCACGGCAGTGGACTGTGAAGTGCTGCAATGCATCCAGGCTCTTGAAGACAGCGAAATCTATCAAGTCCGCAGGCCTGCAGGCACCATTGCTGCCCTCAAGATACTGCGATCTGGCTCCAATGCCGAAGGCTGCCGCATGCTCGAGCGTGAGGGCGCGGTCCTCAGGCACCTGGCTGGCACGGTTAGTCCCGTGCTCCTGGATGCCGGGGTCTGGGAAAGCCGCCCTTATCTTCTCCTTGAGTGGTGTGAGGGCGTTGATGGTGGTACTGCCGCTGCTCAACTGCATCAGGATCGGGGCGTGGAGGCTCAAAAGAAGCTTTTCAGTCTGTGTTGCCAGATCCTCCGTTCCTACTCGCGACTGCACGACCAGGGAGTAATTCACTCCGATATCCATCCCCGAAACATCATCGTAGACCAGGCCGACCGGGTCAAAATAGTGGACTTCGGTCTTTCTCGGCAGGAGACCGTGAACCAGACGTTCGGTGAACCTCCACGAGGAGGTGTCGGGTTCTTCTTTGAGGCGGAATACGCAGCGGCCGTCAGCCGAAGCCAACAGCCTCCCTGTGCGAGCCAACTCGGGGAACAATATGCCTTGGCTGCATTGCTGTATTCCCTACTCGCGGGCGCCCAGTATGTTGACTTCTCCCTGACCAAAGATGAGATGATGCGCCAAATTCAGGAGGACTCGCCCGTGCCATTTGCGCGACGGAGCGTGGCCTCCTGGCCTGAAGTAGAGAGTGTCCTGGCCAAGGCACTCAGCAAGGATCCGTCTGCGCGCTTCGCCTCGGTCTCAGAGTTTGCGGACGCACTCAGCACTGTGGAGGTGCCAGAAGGCGGTTGGTTCGTGGGCACACCCGCCGCAGATCCAGCCGAGTTGGATCGCTTGGTGGATCGCACCATCGCGCGGGTCGGATTCTCAGGAAATCTCGTGCATTCCGGTTTAAGCACTGCTCCGAAAGCTTCTCTGACATATGGCGCCGCAGGCATCGCTTATGCACTGTATCGCATCGCCTGCGGACGCCAGGAGGCCGCACTGCTTTCGCTCGCTGACGTGTGGTGTCGCCGGGCCGGATCTGACACAGATAACGGCGACAGTTACTACAACCCCGAAATCGAGATCACTCCGGAAATCGTCGGATCGATTTCGCCCTATCACACCTTGAGCGGCGTTCATGCGGTGCAGGCGCTGGTAAGTCACGCGATGTGCGACGCCAACGCACAAGCCGCTGGAGTCGAAGGCTTCATGGCGATGTCACAGCTGCCGTGCGACAACCTCGACTTGGTATTGGGCCGCTCCGGCACCCTGCTGGTCGCCTCGCTGCTGCTCGACACCGTGGCGGACGGCGACTTGGTGACGCCCGATCGTCTGGAGAAGTTCGGCAACCACACGATGGAATCGGTGTGGCGGGAGATCGACAAACAGCCTCCTGTGCGCGAAGGTACCGTGATCTCCTACCTCGGGATAGCGCACGGCTGGGCAGGCATACTGTACGCTGCGCTGAATTGGCATAGGTCTTCAGGCGCGCAATTGCCGCCCCATTTGGCGGAACGTCTGCAACAGCTGTCGGAATGCGCCGAGCCCTCGGGCCGGGGCGTCCGCTGGCCCTGGGCACTTCCACAGGGCAGGCAGGGTAGCCCCGGTAGCTACATGCCAGGATGGTGTAACGGCAGCGCTGGGTACATCTTCTTATGGACTGCGGCGTACGACGTGTTCCATGACGATGCATATCTGCGGCTTGCGGAAAGGGCCGCCTGGCACGCGTGGGAATCCACCGAATCGATCAGCAACCTGTGTTGCGGCCTGGCTGGACAGGCTTACGGTCTGTTGAACTTCTACAAGCACACCGGAGAGCGCATCTGGTTGGACCGCGCCCGTGAGTTGTGTTTCCGGGCTGCGGGCTGGGACACGAACACTTATGCGGCGATGAAACTCACTCCAGAAAGCCTCTACAAAGGAGAGACGGGAGTTGCAGTACTGGCCGTTGAACTGACCTCTCCCGAAGCTGCCTGCATGCCGTTCTTCGAGCCTGAGGGCTGGCTGGGAAGACGGCGTACCCCGGCAGAACGCTGATAGAGTATTCCCACTGCACAGAGCGAGTTTACCAGGAAAGCAGCATGCCAGGCACCGACCATCAGCAAAGCGGTTGTGCAGCTATATGTAGCCAGACGCCCAGACGCTATCGCGAAAAGATGATCCGCTGCGGGTCATCCGTGCAGGCGCCGCAGTTTGATCGCATGCACGCCAGCTACAACCCGCAGTTCGTCAGGCCGAAAATTGGTATCTCCTTCCCAGTATTCCGGATCATCCTCGTCCAAATTAATTCCGCTGTGCTGAGCGCCTTCAGGAAGAAGAAGGCTGAGAGTCTCTGATAAATTGAGTTCGCGAAAACCAACGAGTCAGAGGAGGACTTTCTCACCACCTAAGGTCACAAATTGGAACACGTCCACAGATACAACCGCTATGGTGAGCGTAGGTGTCTTGCTGGAGCGTCCTCCAGAAGAAAAACAGTTCTACCGTTCTGCTGCTGAGGTCGGAACGGAATCCGGCCGAGATGGTTCCGGCGCTACGGGCGGTGATCAGCAATTTCGACAACAGCATCCCGGTGTTTAATGTGACCTGTTGGCCCGATGCGCTTGGAATTACGTTGTTTCCCGCGCGTGCCGCGACGATTGCCTTAGGAATTTTCGGAATACTGGCGTTGATGCTG